>ERZ779896.421-NODE-421-length-56121-cov-4.841847_pt1 | contig 56121 bp, 42 predicted proteins | sample MGYA00511067_ERZ779896 | MGnify/ENA primary metagenome ERZ779896 (study PRJEB29588, sample SAMEA2161597) | human gut metagenome | biome: human gut; feature: human-associated habitat; material: faeces | place: Denmark | collected 2008/2010 ... | reverse complement strand
ACAGAAATCCTGCTCACAAAACAAACATGATTCGAGCCCTTGTCAAGCCCAAAAGACAACCAGAAAATCTGTGAATCCATCTCTGATTTTACAGCCACAATTGGCGAAATAATCACCGATATGCCTTATCTTTGCGAACCGGAGGTTTCGGAGCAAAAGAGAGCCATTTTCCTCTTTTTCCTTTCGCTTGAAGACAAACTAAGGTTAAAAGTGTTAAATCTTCGATTTTCAGCGAAAAAACAAGTAAATTTTTGAGGCCTCTATCTTTTAAGACGTAAACTATTGATAATCAATTAGCATAATATGCTGCATCGGAAGTAGGTGGAACTTTCTTGCATATTAAATCTTCAAAATTTCGACAAAGTCATCCGATATCTTTGCAGTCCTAATCCAGAAGATCATGACAGCATGAAAAGAATCGCATTATGTATTGTCGGCATCTGCCACCTCACGTTTTCATCGGCCCAAAACCCGTCAGACAGTATAAAGGTGGGAAAAGAAGGCGGTTTGCCTGTTCCTATGGCAAAAAACTTTGGTCAAAGACTTGACAAGTTCTCCTCTTCCCGCCTATACCAGATGACGTATATCGGAGTACCGTTAGTTGTCGGCGGTTTGATTGTAAAGGGAGAAGACGACCATTTCCGGAACCTGCGCAACGAATACTTGCCCCGATTCAACCGACACTTGGATGACTATATGCAGTATGCTCCGGCAGTAGCCATGCTCGGCCTGAAAGCTTCAGGCGTACAAAGTCGCAGTTCATGGGGTAGGTTACTTGTTTCCGACGCCTTTTCCACACTACTGATGGGGGCTACGGTAAACACCTTGAAACAGACCACAAACGTAGAGCGTCCGGATGGTTCGAACCGGCATTCGTTTCCGTCCGGACATACCGCCACGGCATTTATGACTGCCACCATGCTCAACAAAGAATACGGACATAAAAGCCCGTGGATCGGCATCGGAGCATACAGCGTGGCCACCGCGACGGGACTCATGCGAATGGCCAACAACAAGCATTGGCTGAGCGACGTCTTGACCGGCGCAGGCATCGGCATACTCTCCACCGAACTGGGTTATTATCTGGCAGACTTGATTTTCAAGGAAAGGGGAATCAACCGTTTGGCCAACGAAGAGGTTTTCAGCCGGATGGACAAACCTTCATTCCTGAGCCTGTACCTCGGATTAAACATCCCGTTGAGCGGTTACGACATCGACGAACAAACGGAGTTCAGTACGTCATCCGGTAGTACGGCCGGCGTGGAAGGAGCCTATTTCTTCAATCCGTACATAGGTGCCGGCGGACGGTTCACCGTATCCAACACGTCGATAATAGTCAACACCGACCGGGCTGAGAATAATACGTTCGACGTGATTTCTTTCTACGGAGGAAGTTATTTTTCCTATCCCCTTTCTTCACGATGGATGATTGGCAGCAAACTTTTGGGAGGTTATGTGCATTATCCGTTATTGCAATTGGCCGACCGTCTGGTCACCGCAAGAAACGGTTTCAGTTTCGGAAGCGGGGTTTCGCTGACGTTCAAGGCCAAGGCACATTGTGGGATCCGCTTTTTCCTCGACTATGATTTACTTCCGTCGCATAGTAAAAACAGCGGGGAATACATGAACATGCTCACACTGGGTTCGTCGTTCATGATTGCGCTATAAGAAAGTATTTTTGAAAATTTGAGCCTTACAACAAACACCATCCCCGTACAATGCACTATATTTGCACCAACAAAAGGCTGACGATATGGAACATTTGGAAGTTTTTGACTGCTCGAACATACTTATCGCATGTTACTTCAACGACGACCGGGGATGCGCCCACGAGAACAGGGAACACACGCTCATTTATCTATGTTCCGGCGAACTGGAAATAGAGGAACGGGGGAAGAAAACCGTCTTGCATCCGGGTGAATGTGCTTTCATGCGGCGCGACAACCGGATGTGGCTGCACAAGAAGGTGGAAAACGGAAAACCGTACCGCTCCATCGTGTTGAAATTCTCCCGGCCTTTCCTAAGGGATTTTTACCGGTCGCTCGACAACCGGCTCATACCGGGAGATGCCAAGCGCGACAAGACAAGCCTTCGCGTCCTCCCCTCCGACCGCCCGGACATCCGTTCACTGTTCGAATCGGTCATTCCTTATTTCGAAGCCGGAGAGAAACCCTCCGAAGACATGCTGAAACTGAAAATGACCGAGGGGGTATACGTATTGCTCCGCACCGACCGGAACCTTTATGCGTCCCTGTTCGATTTCGTGGAACCGTGGAAGATAGACATCCTCGATTACCTGAACGAAAACTACATGCTCGACCTCTCCATGAACGAAATCGCAAGCTACACGGGGCGCAGCCTGGCCACTTTCAAACGGGACTTTGCCAAGGTCAGCGACCTGCCCCCGCAAAAGTGGATTATCAAACGCCGTCTGGAAGCCGCCCGCGACTTGATACTATCCGGAAAGAAAAAAGTGACGGAAGCTTGTTTTGACGTGGGATTCAAAAACCTGTCGCACTTCTCTAAAATATATAAGGAGGCATACGGCGTAGCCCCGTCGTGGAGATGAACGTAAAATGTCGAACCAAAAAAACATATCATCATGAGAACCAGAAAGACTTTATTCATCCTACCACTGACTTTAATTTTTCCCATCATGGCAAAATCACAAGTAAAAATCCAACAGACCGCCGGACGCGACGCGCTCGGGGAGTTCGCGCCCGAATTCGCACACCTGAACGACGACATCCTCTTCGGGGAAGTATGGAACTGCAATATATGTTTTGATAACGGATTGGGAAAGTCGAAAATGAAAAGAAAAGCATAACAAAAGAAAATATAATCACTAATATACAGCGTTTTATGTGGTATCACTTTCGGGACGTACTCTTTAATTTGTCTTAATCCGCTGCAAGTTTTTTCGGGATATATGGGAACATATACGGGAATTTATTTACCTTTGCGATGTGAATCAAAAACGCATTGCCGATGAAAGTTTCCGTCTATCTGAAAAAGAACAGTTCCTCAACCTCGAACATCTGTTTCCGTGTCCGTGAGAAGAACGTGGATATAAAGGTTGTTTCGCCTCTTGTAGTCCATGACAAGTACTGGGATTCCGACACCCTCAGTTACAAGCGCACGACAGCCGTACCTGCCGTTGAACAGAAACTGCTGCCCGAACAGATTGCCTCCATCATTGAGAAAGTGGAGAAGACATTTTCGGACAAGGCAAACAGCGCATGGCTTAAACAGACCATCGAGGATGTACTGCATCCGGTACGGGCTTTCGAACGCAACCATCCTAATCTGATTTGCCGCATCCACGAGTATCTGGAAAAGTTTGACGGTGCGGACAGAACGAAGGAGCATATCATCCGCTTCGAGCGCAAGATGACCCGTTATCACGACTATCAAAGGGAGATATTGGGCAATAGCGACTTCACCCTCTTTGTGGAAACCGTCACACTGGAACAGATGAACGGTTTCCGGGATTATGTGGCCAACGAATACCTGTTGCGCCAGCAGCATCCCGATTTCTATGTCGGGCGTATGTTAATCAACCACGCGCCAAGGCCATTGTCGAATACGACCATCATCAACACGATGAACCTCTTCTGCACTTTTCTCCACTGGTGCAAGAAAATGAAGTATTCCGACAACGAGGTATATGAGCTTTACGGATGTAAGGAACCGACATACGGCGATCCGTTCTATTTGACATCCGAAGAAAGGAATGTCCTGTATGATGCAGATTTGAACGACTACCCTAAACTGGCAGTTATCAGGGATATATTCGTGTTCCATTGCTATATCGGCTGCCGTGTGGGTGATTTGTACAGATTGACGAGAGACAACATCAAGGACGGATTTCTGGAGTATATGCCGCAGAAGACAAAGAAATGTCAGGCAAAAATCGTCAGAGTACCGCTTCATCCCAAGGCGTTGAAAATATTGGAACGCTATGAGTTGAGTATGGACAAACTGTTGCCGTTCAAGCCTATACATCAGTACAATCTTGGTATACGGGAACTTTTGAAGCATTGTGGTATAGACCGGATGGTGACCATTCTTGACACGCACGGCTACAATACCGTGCAGAAATCATTATATGAGGTAGCCACCAGCCATACGGCAAGGAAGACTTTTGTAGGAAATCTATACAAACAGGTTCCCGACCCCAATCTGATAGCATCCATGTCGGGACATGTGGAGGGCAGTCGGGCATTCAACCGCTACCGCACGATTGACGATGAGATGAAACGCAAACTTGTGGATATGATAAACTAAGGAGGAGACAGATATGAAAGTTACCGCATTTATAAGAAAGACCGCCGCCAAGAATAATGTCACTGACCAGGCACGAGTCTATTTCAGAGTCCGTGACGTGGGAGGCGTTGACATCAAGGCAGCAAGCGAACTCTCCATCAACCCCAACCACTGGAGTGCGGAACGGCAGGGCTACAAGCCACGTGTCGCATTGGTGTCGGAAGACAAACGGATGGGCTTTGAAAAGGACATCCAAAACATTACGCACCTTATTGCCGAGAAATACCATCGTGGAGTGGACGGCAGCTGGCTGAAAGGGCTGATAGAGGAATACCATCATCCCAACATCAACTTCCGTGGCGGCAATCCGGCAGACGAGTATCTGCTATCTTACCAGATACAGAAGTACATGGACGAGACACCCCTTGCCGCAGAAAGCTGGAAGCATCACCACGACAATCTGAAAAAGGTACTGCGTTACGAGCGTTTCCATCAGGAGGTCATGCACCGGCGGGGCTTCCACCTTTGTATAGATTCCATTACCGCTGACGACATCCGTGATTTCAAGTTGTGGATGCAGGAAGAGTACAGGTATGTGGAAATGTATCCCGTATTCTATAAAGACGAGCTGCCCCGTGATGTAGCCCAGCAACGCTCCGAGAACAGCATGTCGGGGACACTCTACCGCATCCGCACCGTCATCAAATGGTGCATCAAACGGGGACTGACAAGAAACAACCCTTTTGACCGGTACCAGATAGCCCGGCCCATGTATGGCGATCCGTTTTACCTTACTCTCGAAGAAAGGGACAAGGTCTATTATGCCGACCTGAGCGGCATGGGGGCAACCTATTCCGTATATCGGGACATATTCATGTTCCAGTGTCTGATAGGTTGCCGTGTAAGTGACTTGAACAGACTGACCAAGGCAAACATCGTGGACGGTTGTGTGGAATACATTCCGCAAAAGACCAAGCTGGAACATGCCAACACAGTCAGAGTTCCGCTTAACCAAAAGGCGTTGGACATACTGGAGAGATATAAGGACTTGGAAGGCGCATTACTTCCCCGGTTCTCGCACTTCGGCTATAACAAGAAGATAAAGGAGATTCTCAAGTATGTGGGCATTGACCGCATGGTGAGAGTCCTTGACCCGAAGACACGCGAGGATGTGGCAAAACCTTTATATGAAGTGGCGACCACTCACACGGCACGAAAGACCTTTATCGGCAACCTCTACAAGCAGGTGAAAGACCCGAACCTGATTGCTTCCATGTCAGGGCATTCCGAGGGAAGCCGTGCCTTTGCTCGTTACAGACATATCGATGACGAAATCAAGAAAGAACTGGTAAACCTGCTGGATTAAAATCGCCTGTCCGCCGTATTTTATTCTTTCCCTATGTTCCATTTATAATCAACTACTTGCAGATAACACTATGACTGAATCCCGATTGACATACGACCAATTCAAGGCTGACATTCTCCGGTGGAAGAACAACCACAGGGAAGAATACAACCGCTTCGCGCGTCTGATGACAAACGGGGACGAGAGGCAATATCTCGCTATCTGTCGTGCCATCTTCAAACAACTGCCAAAGGTCAAGATAGAATGGGAATTGTGCTGGGGCGATGACAGTGTGGAAGATTTTGACAATATAAACCTGCTGTTCAGTGAAGAATCCGTCCCGAAACAGATTGTTGAAGCATTCCAGAAGCAGAGGGAAGAGAATAATGCATCATACGGAGCTTCATCGTCCTTTTGGAACAAGGTCAAATCCTTTTTTAGAAGTAAGTCCAAAAGACATGGCATTATCCTTTCCGCACCGCTTGTACTTAGCTGGCTGTATTACGGAAAGAGTTTCGAGGCAATGGTCAGTATGGTCAACAAACAATCAGCCAATCCTAAAGCGGACAGAATGGACAGGCAGAGTTGTTCTTGGGTAGTCGAACAGATAATACAGGTATCCATCAAGAACGGCTTCCGAACCCAGGCTGACTGGGACAAATACTTTTCCATGAACAGAGCCATTGAAAATGGAACCATTGGTGAATGGGCGTTGCAATCCGCAACAAATGAGAATGTAACCAACGATATGACAGACGAACCTGAACAGCAGCAACAGCACACGACAAAACAAGCTAGCACAGAATACTTTGGCGACATGCCAATAAACGATGCCCCAAAATCAAGAGGTCGGCAGAAAGCAAAGGAAATGCCCCTTGTAAATTATCTCAACTGTGCCAATAAAGACATTGTCATTGATATTATCCGAAAATTCATCTCAAAATATGATACGGCAGCGGAACAGGCTTTAACCTACTATGCCTTGAATGAACTTGGACTGCTAACAGACATAGGCAGTGCGAAAGAGTATGCAACTGCGCTCATCATTCAATTTGATGGCGTGGGTGGAATTAAGAGCGAAAGTTCCTATCGTCAGGCTATCCATCTGTTGACTACAACGCAGCACGTTATGAAAAACGGAGTGAACAGAATGTGCGTAATGCTAAATGGTGATTCCTGTCAGACATTACTTTCTGAGCTTAAAGCCGAACTTACCGAAGCCGTTAATAGATAGTCCAATCCACAGGAAATGAAGTAAAATAAGCCCATTTTAGTGTTGTCATAATTGTCTTTTTTGTCATGACAAATATGCCAACTCGTTTTATTTCAATTACTTTTAATTCACCTATACCTTTGCACTGTCAATCCTTTCCCGAGGGTTTGGCGGTGCTTCACTTTTATAAGCCATCGGAAGCGGGGCATCAGGGAACATGCAGATGGTCATTGTAAATTCCTAAACAAGAGATTTTATGATTACCATAGAAAGTCTGATCGAGCATGGAGCGAACGTGAAACTGGAAGTCACTCCCACAGACCTGAAGATGTTTGCAGAATCAATTATCCAGCGCACTATTATGGCGCAGCAGGAAGAAAGGCAGGCTGCGATGCTACGTGAAGCTCAGGAGACATACCTGAATACAAGGCAAGTCCGCGAGTTGCTGAACGTATGCGAAGGCACGCTCAACCTGTGGGCGAAGCGTGGCTACCTCGTTCCCGTCAAGGTTGGCAACAAAAACATGTATGCCAAGTCCGACATCCGCAGGGTACAGACTGGAGGCAAGTCGGAGAGTGTGACATCCTATTGCAAACGAAAGGAGAAGTGATTATGGGTATCAGACAACTGGATATATGCAACAGGGTGATGACACAGGCGCAGGGCATTGCGGAATCGGATTTCCCGATTTACGCTTTCCCTGCCAAAGTACAGTCCGTCATCCTTAACATGGTGCGACATGAGAATTTCAAGGTGGAGTATCTTGCCGCAGCCATGCTGTCGGCTACGGCTTCCGCGTTGGGGAACACTTACAATATCCGTGTAAAAGGACATTGGACAACCAACGCTGCCCTTTATATCATCATGGTGGGGCGGCCGGGACTCGGCAAGACACCACCGCTTGAAGCCGTATTCCGTCCGCTCCGCAAAAGGGATTGCCGGGCACTGGAGAAATTCAAGGCTGAAATGGCCGCCTATCAGAATACAATGAAAGAGAGCAAGGGCAACAACGATATGGACAGGCCTGTATTGAGAAGAACCATCGTGTCCGATTTCACGCCTGAAGCCCTGATGCTTGCCCATCACAACTGTCCCCGTGGCATAACCATACTTGCGGACGAGATTATGGGCATGTTCAATTCCGCCAACCGCTACAACAACGGGCAGTTGATAGAGCAGCTTCTGTCCGCATGGAGCAACAGTGCCATAGATGTGACCCGCGTCAGCAATCCCATTCCCATACACATCGAGAATCCGTGCATCAATATGGTCGGCACGACACAGACCAGGCGTGTGCATGAGCTGCTCAAGAAGGGATACGAGGATAACGGGCTGCTTGACCGCATCCTGTTCGTGATGCCCAAGTCGTATCTGGTGTCACGGTGGGCGGAAAGCGAAGAGGAGGATACCGGAAGCAATCCGGCATCTGCATGGAAGACATGGGAGGCAATCATGGAAAAGGTGTTCGCCCTTGACTATGAAATGAATGATGAAGGGAATATCCCTCATCTGATAGGCATGGAAGCGGAAGCGAAAAGGGTTTTCTTCAACTGGCACAACAATACGATCGAACGCATCAATGCCATCAGGGATGAAAACCTTGTCGAATCGCGTCCCATGAAAAGCCCTGTGCAGGTGGCACGTCTGGCACTTATTCTCCAAGTCCTGTCTTATGCCTGCGGCGAGAGCCATCTGCAATTCGTGACAACGACCGCCATTGAAGGTGCTATCCGGCTGAATGACTATTTCGAGGGTTCTTACAGGCGCATACGCGAATATGTGGCAAACGATGCCTGTGACGAGCCGTCGCTGGAATTGCTCGCCCTGCTGAAAGATACGTTTACCACAGCCGAAGCCCTTGATGCAGGAAGACAACTTAAGGTAACAGAGCGCACGGTGATGAACTATCTTAAAGAACTTGCAAAAAACAGGCTCATCCACAAGGTCAGGCAGGGTGTTTACGAGAAGGTATCATATACATCTATAGAGCAGATCGAGAACAGAAACTGCAATGTGTAACCCCCATTTGCAACTTTCAGAACGTTCAGTTTTTCAGTTTCGGTATGGAGAAAATCGTCAATTCCTGCAAAACTGAAAGGACTGAAAACTGAAATTGCTGCAAATCCATTTCTGAAATTATTATGGACAACTATAGATTTCATCTTGAAAAATATCATCGGGGCAGCAAGACAGCGTGCCCCGAATGCAAGCGCAAGGCTTGTTTTACCCGTTATATCGATGAGTCGGGAGATATTACCTTTCCTTCTCATGTCGGCAAATGTGACCACGAGAATAGCTGTGGTTATCACTACACACCAAAGGATTTCTTTCGGGAGCATCCTGATGAATCGGAATCATTCAGACAGGAGTGGAAACCGCAAGCCGTAACACCAAAGAAGCCAGTCAGTCCTCCGTCTTTTATGGATTCGGCAGTCATGCAGCGTTCACTGTCACACTATAACATCAACCCGTTGTACACATTCCTGTCCAACACGATTGGCAGAAGCAATGCCGGAAGGCTATTCAAGTTTTACCAGGTCGGGACTTCCAAGAAATGGGGCGGTTCGACAGTTTTCTGGCAAGTGGATTCCAACGGACAGGTACATGCGGGTAAGATTATGGGATATGATGCAAAGACTGGGCATCGACTGAAAGTTCCGCATCCGCATATATGTTGGGTACATACCGAACTGCGTTTGCCCGACTTCAACTTGTGTCAGTGTTTCTTTGGAGAGCATCTTCTTGTCCGCTATCCCAACAAGACCGTGTTTATCGTGGAAAGCGAGAAGACGGCACTCATCGCAGCTCACTTCATGTCGGACGGCTTGTGGCTGGCGACCGGAGGAAAGAACGGCTGTTTCAACGAAAAGGCTGTTCGTGTACTAGCGCATCGGAATGTAGTACTGATACCAGACCTTGACGCAACGGAGCAGTGGAAGCAGAAGACTTCCATGCTTGCTAATGTATGCCGGTCAGTATCGGTCAGTACGGTACTGGAAGATATGGCAACCGATGAACAACGTGCCCGAGGATTGGACATTGCGGACTTCCTTCTGATGGAGGACACCCCTCAGATGATACTTCAACGGATGATTGACCGTAACCCCGTCTTGCAGACATTGATTGACGAACTTGGGTTGGAACTTATTGAATAACGGAGGAACTTGTTCCGGGAGTTTACAGAAAGTCCATAACACAATAAGGACTTATTGCCTGGCGGCAATAAAATCCGGTCATTGCCACACTGCGTGAATTGGCACAGGAGCAAGCTCCAATTATTAAAAACACTTTTAAGAAAGACATTATGAATACTGATATCAAACAAGCGATGCACGTTGAAGCTGCCAAGTCATTCAGCACGGCAGAAGCCAACGAAAACGAAAGACGTTGGAACGATGACAAGATTGACAGGAAAAATCAAGACTCCACAAATAATTATGACAAGACGAGAATGAAGTTGAATTTCGAGATTGGTACTGACGGGAAAATACATCCGTTGGGCTATCATGAGAAACCGCTTGAAGTCCGTTTGCAGGAACGTCTGTCGGAATTGGGCTGGAAACCATTCAAGCCGGACAGCAAGATTCAGCCGAATTGTTGCGCCAGATTTATTTTCGGTGGTAATCACGACAGGACTATTGAAATGGCTTTCGGCAATCAGGCCGTCAATTTGGAAAAGGATGCAGACAACAGCCATTTGCATCGGTGCGAGGAAATAGAACATTGGGCGAAGGACGTCTATGACTGGTGCGCCAACAGCTACGGACAGGAAAACATTGTCGGGTTTCAGGTGCATCTTGACGAGAGCAGTCCGCATATTCACGCCCTGATTGTTCCAGTCGGACAACGCACCAAAAGTGGTCGTGAGTGCGTAATGTGGTCTGCCAAGTTCGGAAAGAACCGTTATGAGTATGGTCAGATTCTTCGGGAGATGCATACATCACTATATGAAGAGGTTGGCAGCAAGTATGGGCTGGAACGGGGCGACAGTATTGAAGGCCGTAATGTGCAGCACCTTCACAAGCGCGACTATATTCGCAAACTCACCAAAGAGGCAAAGCAGGCAGAGAAAGCGGTCAAGGGACTTCAAACAATGATACAGAAATTGGAGGCTCAGATTTATAGTTATCAAACACAACTTGAAGAAACTAATAAGTCTTTGGCTTCCGGGCAAATTGAACTCAGAGAATACGAGTCACGAAAGTCCGAGATACTGAAACAGATTTCTGAATATCAGTCCAAACTTGAAGACAAATCCAATAAACTCCATGAGAAAGAACAGGAATTGGAGCTGCTGACTAAAGATGCCGCCAACGCTCGTTCAGTTATCCAGCCGTTTCGTAATTACAAGGTGGATTTTACGGCACCACAAATCACAGAGAAACCGCCTATGTTCGGTACGAACAAATGGGTGGAACGCCAGAACCGGCATATCGCTCAACAATTTGCCGAGATTGTCCGCAAGATAGAATCTCTGTACAGAAATGATGCGGCACGACAAGTCGAAGCAGCCCAGCGTAATATTTTGGCGGATTATGGAGAGTTTCATCAACTGAAAAGGGAGAACCAATCTCTTTTGGACATCAATCAAGACCTGAAATCCGGACTGAATACATTGCTCGAACAGTTAGCTATACCGTCAATCCGCAATCTGATTTTTGCCGTTGCCGATGCGCTTATTGGTGGGCAACCTGTACCTATTTCTTCCGGTGGAGGAGGCTCTACTTCCGATTTGCCTTGGGATGGACGAAGGCCGGACGAAGAAGAAGATTCCTATTGGAGGAGGTGTATGATTTATGCTTCACAAATCGTAAAACATACTAAGATTCGAGGTAGAAGTAGATAATTGTTGATATAAAAAAATTAGCACATGTATATCAGAAAATGGAGGCAAGGTTTTTCTCCATTTTCTGATTATATTTATAGTAGATACCACTTTGTTTACCATGTATTCTCAATACTAATTAAAAAGATTCATCTCGCCATTTTCTCCTTCGGGATGTACTTTTTTCCATATGGCATCATTTAAACTTTTTATTTGTTCTTGTTCTTCTGGGGTTATCCCTTCACCATATTCACATTCGATAGGCTGTCCATCAAGAAGGGCGGCAATCATTTTGATGTACGAGAACACCTCCTGCTTTGTATTATCAAGAATTACAGCAGCAATATCACCGTCCTCTGTTTTATTGAATTTCAGTTTCATATTAATTGTATTTTTTAAAATTATACTTCTTGACTCTTTTTTTGATTGATGTCCTACCACCATCAGTCTGATCAGCAATATATTCCAATACTTTTTGTCCGAAGACCTCGCTTTCTAATGATGCAGAGCGAATGGTTATCTTGTTTCCATCGTTTTCACAAACAACAATTGTTTGGGCATCTGCCATCATAGGTATCGTTGCATTGTGGCTTACCATAATCACTTGCTTACTCCATTTTACAGCTTTGATAGTTTCTGTTAATGTCGAATTTATATATTTCACAGCCAAATTATCCTCTGGCTGATCAATAATAATGGGCGCAGTATCTTGTTCATACCCTAGTATTAAGTCCAACAAAATTGCCGTTTTCCATCCTGGACTCAAATTATTAAAATCTTTTCCGTCTTTTGTCACAATCTTATACGAACGTGTATTTAACTCCATCAATTTCGTATATACTTTCTGAGTCATATCGTTGTATGATTCGACATTGGGATTTTTCTTGAAATAACGGCTCATCAAATTCCACGGAGTAACATCTACAATAGTATTGATATTAGACTTTAAACAGTATTTCAATGCATCTACTAGTACTTTCTCGTTAAAACTAAAGTTATTAATAACAGACAATTTATGACCTCTTGCTTCTATCTCTCTAGTCTGAAAAGAGTATTTTGTTTTAATCAACTCTTGTTTACAGTGCTTAAAACCCGTAAGAGCTTTTATATATTCACCTACAGTTTTAAGTAAACTATCCTTGTTTGTGATGCGGGATTGCTGCTGGCCAAGTTCATCTTTCAGTATTCTGTCTACAACTTGTTTATGTTCTTTTACGACCATAGACACATCATCAAACACTGTATAGGCTTTTGCCGCTAAGGCAAGTTTTGTTTTTATGGAGTTAACCTCTTCATTTGCATCTTCAACCAACGGATTATTATCTAAAAAAGTTCTAATAGTCTCTATTGCTTCTAAATCGATTTTAAATTGATTCGAAGGATACTTAACGAGACTTTCTTCTTCTGCCGTTGGCATCAATATATTCAACGCATTTTTCTTCACTATGCCAGTAACAATCAACTGTCCTGGATTAGGTAATGCATTCAAGGTTCGCTCACAGTCCTCTATTTTCTCCACGTACTGCAACATTTCACTAATTACCTCATGCAATTTATTTAGCCCCGTTGTAATGCTACGATTTATTACATCGTCTGCAGGAAAAATATTCCTTAATATCTCTATTTTATCAATACTTTTTTCGTTATTATCCGAGATGTTTTCTGCGATGAAATTTTGAGATATATAATATGGGGTCATTCCGCTTGTATTCTCTACAATCATATTCTCTACACCATAACGCTCTATATACTTTGAACCCTCAAAATCCTGATGAATATTTCTATACAACGAATCCACAAATAAAGTTTTTCCAGATGAAGATCCACCAATTACGACATTCAGGCCTTCGGTTAAATTTACATTCACATCTATGTGTTCATTCTGTAGCTCCACATGCCCAATATAATCACTTCGTCGTATTGGTTTCTCATGACTAGCCACAAGTCTTGTACTTTCAGAAAGCGAAAGTCGTAATCCATCAAATGTTGGTTGCGCAAACATCCATGTTGGTATGAAATCATCATCATTACCGCTATGCGAGCGAGGATATATACTGGGAGAATAGTTGTCAGAGCAAGTCACAAGATTAATGAACTCCGATATTCCGAGTCGTTCAAAATATCGATGAGTTGCCTCCAGCCCTTTGGTACTTCTTGATGTAAAACCATCAAATTGATTATAATATATACTTCTATTGATTGCGTTGTCTAAATTTTCACCATCGTTGATGCTATAATTAAATGCTCCATGTTTTTGTGAGCCGTGTGGTAGTAAGATGAAATCAAATGTATCAAAACTATTAATGATTTTTTGGATATCTGGCGTATTGGGGTCATTTCGGTCAGGTAATTTATTAGGATATAGCTCATCTAGAATCTCGTTTAGCGAATCTATTACAGCCTCTTCTATAGGGGCGTTAAAATATATATGACAATGGTATGATTTTGCTTCAGCCCGATTTTGAATGTGTAATTCTACACCAATAATTAAATTAAGACCCAGGTTTTTGGCCTTCAAATAGGCTGATTTGTTAATGGTGTTGTGATCTGTTAACGAAATCATAAATGGACTGTCTCCATTCAGTTTCTTTATTTGACCGACCAATTCTGCTATATCGTAGTTAGTATTCAGATTATTTGCATCCTCTGAAGTATGTATGTGTAAATCTATGTATATTGGTTGCATATCTATCTGTTCTATTTATATTATTCATGTTTCTTGTAATTTTCTACCTGCTCCAGAACTTTCTGGAATACTTCTTCATCCCATTGAGGAGGATAACCTTCTTTGTAGAGAAGATATGTAAGCTGGCTGGCAAGTTTGCTTTTTAGGTTGTCATTATTCAACCAATCGGCATAAACTGCAGTATCATCAATCAGTGTCTTGATTTTCTTTGCCAATTCAATACACAGTTCATCCGCATATTCAAAACCGTGTTTGTCCCTAACTTCGACAAGGACATCAAAGAATGCTTTCTCCTCAAAAGTAATCCCCAAAACCTTGAATTTCTCGCTGTCAGATTTAAGTTCTTTCAGGATATTCATCAGCTTGTTCGACAGTCCGTTGATTTTGTATGAAACGATGTCACATACATCATTCACCACGTTCTGTGTCACTTCATTGGTGAATATCAACTTGTCCCTTGTATTATAAGCATCTATCGTTTCTTCAAGCATTTTCTGGAAATGTTCAGCCTGAATTTTGTTTGTCCGGCTGTATGCTCTGATGGCTTTAGCGACAAGTTTACAAAGAATCTGAAACTTGGTGAACGGCATTTTTATTTCATCGACCTCTTTGGCAAATGAGTCGCTGAAAATATTTTCTTCAACACCTTCATTCATGACACGCTCCACGCCACTTGCAAGAATCGCTTCCTGAACCATCTGTTCCACGTGTCTGTTCATGCTCTCCGTATCATGCTCTGTGGTAGTCATTTTGTTCACGTATGAGCAGATACCCATAAAGCATTGGCTCCATGTTACCTCTTCTTCTGTCAGAATACCGGCTGGGTTACAGATATTATAAGCAGAGCGCAGTCGTTTGACATGTTCCTTGAAAAGTTTGAGGAAGGAAACCTCTCCTTTCCGTTCAACACTGTTGGCAAGGATATATTCTGCCGCTTCCTGAATAAACTGAAGTCGGGCAAGGTCATTGTTCCCGAAAAAACGGTCAAATACCAATCCTGACAATCGCTCTTGCAAAAGTTGCAGTTCGTTCTGCAATACTTCATGTGCAACATCCAAATCTTCCTGAGGTCCGACTTCACCACCATATTTTTTCATGGCTTTTTTCATCTCTTCGCGAATACCAATGTAGTCGATGATAAAGCCACACTCTTTTGTGCCGAATTTACGGTTTACACGCGAAATAGTCTGAATGAGCGTATGTTTCGATAACGGTTTATCGTTATAAAGCATTGTCAGGCATGGCACATCGAATCCCGTAATCCACATATCTACATTGATGGAGATATGGAAATTCGATTTTTCCGATTTGAACTCTGCATCAAGGAACTTACGATATTCCTTGTCGCCAAGCAGATTGTAAAGTTCCTTTTCATCGTCCTTATCCCTGGTCATGACCATATTGACAAATGCAATGTCATGCAGCTTGTTCTTTTCGTCTGCGGTCAATACAAGTTCATTCAATGCTTTCTTCTTCTCGAACCAGTCGGGCTGCATCTCCCGCATGATTTTATACAACCTGAATGCTATTTTGCGGTCGGCGCAAGTAATCATGGCCTTTTGCAAACGGTCTGTGGTCTCTGTTCTTCGTTTATAGTCTTCGATAATATCTTTGGCAACACGATGAAGGACATCTTCATCACCGATGATCACCTCCATACTCGACATGGCGGCTTTGCTCTTGGCAATATCCTCCGGCGTTGCCCCTTCGTCCGCACATAGGCGATAATATTCTTCTACTTTCTCTGCCTGTTCTTTATTGAGAAATACACGAGCCAATCGGGGATCATATTTGATTGGGACAGTGATACCGTCATCCTCCGACTCCTTCATCGTATATTGATCTACAACCTTCCCAAATACATGTACGGTTTCGTCAATGGGTGTTCCCGTAAAACCTACGTATGTAGCGTTAGGCAATGCATCCCGCAGATATTTGGCAAAGCCGTATGTGATTTTCGCTCCTATCTTGTCGGATTCTCCTTCGGTTTGGATAGACAGTTTAGAACCTATATTGTTTTGGGAGCGATGCGCTTCATCACTTAAGCAAATGACATTGGAACGTTCTGTAAGCAATCCAGTAGTCTCTGCGAATTTCTGAATTGTGGTAATATAGACCCCGCCAGTCTTGCGCATACTCATCTCTTCTGCAAGTTCCTTTCTTGTTTCAAAGACTTTTACAGCTTCGTCTTCAAGATATTGTTTCGAGCGACAGAATAGTTTCCCTGTCTGTGTCTCCAAATCCTCCCTGTCTACTATGATAAGAATAGTCGGGCTACCTAATTGCTTTCTGCATCGCAAAGCCAGTTGGCGGGCAAGGAACAGCATGGTATATGTTTTTCCACACCCTGTGGCTCCGAAATATGTACCACCCTTACCATCACCTCCGACAGAACGCAAATGATTCAGGATATGATCCCGCAGTTTGCGTGTAGCAAAGAACTGCGGATAACGGCATACGATTTCAGTCGTGTCGTCTTCTTTTGTAGGATCGGGAAAATAAACATAATCCCGTAATATCTCCAATATGCGTTCTGGAGAAAGTGCTCCGCGAATAAGTGTACGAAGTGTGTCAAGTCCCTTTCCGGCTTTGTCCTCATTCTCAATCTTTTTCCATTCGTAGAAAAATTCAAATGGTGTGTATGTCGCACCCAAAGCATTCTTTGCTCCATCGCTGATTACCGCCAATGCGCAATATTTCAGCAATGCCGGAATATCCCGCATATAGCGCGTGCAAATCTGCGTATGCGCATCGCGTATGGTAGCGTTTTGTTTGGTCGGATTTTTTAGTTCGATGATGCAGACAGGTATACCGTTTATGAAAAGTAGTATGTCGGGGCGACGGTTCTCTCGACCTTGCTCCATAACAAACTGATTGACACAACGGAAAATATTATGGTCTGGATGCTCAAAGTCAATGTATTCCAAACGAAACGGATTACTCCGTCCATCGCTATATGCAAAATCATACCCGTCACGATAGAGCAAAAAGGTATTCCGAAGAGCATAATAGTCATTCTGTCCACCTGTATTACGCAGATTGGCGACAATGCTGTCCATCTCGGAGGTGGTCAAATTCTTGTCTTTGTATTGAACGGCGAGAAAATTCCTTAAGTCCTCTTCAATGAGTGGATCGGTATATTTCCTGTGAATGTCATCACCAAATGCATATTGCCAGTGTGCTTCGCGGAGAAGTTTGATGGTTGCCTCCTCGAATTGACTTTCATAATATTTTCCTTTGTTTGTCATAATCGTTGTTGTTTAAGAATGTATGACATGTTGAAGCAATGCCGGGCAAACTTCGCGTGAAAGCCGGTCGGCTTCTTCGGCTATCTGCTTTGCTTCATTTGCACACTTATAGATATTGACGATTGCACGCTGAACGTCAATAGGGGGAATCGGTATCTTACAACGTTTCATATCTTCAAATGAAAATGCTTCACGTGCACTTCCCCATGAGTTAAAACGGGCATAACGATCGAATTCCGATCGACAGAACCATAGGTAAAGAAAATTTGGTAAAATATTTTCTTTGTCCACGTTGAATACAGACGAAATAGATGAAACAATATAAGTTTTATCTGAATCGTTTAATCCTAAACTCATTTTATCTCCACGACGAGAGGTGTCAGGTACAAAAGCGATTTCTTTAGGATTTACCAATTTATACGAATTTAACGAGACTCCATCCAAATTCGCTTTTGTTTCAATCAAACCTTTCGATGTTGCTATTCCACGAACTTCCTTTTCTGTAAATTTGCCGTCCAAATTGCGTTCATTGCATTCTTCAATATACGGTCCGATTTCATGCATCGGATATTTGTGTTTCAATTCCTGAATATAGCTTTGGCAGACCTGCATAAGCGGAGCAGCCTTAGTCTCGTTTTGTTCTTTGATTTCCCTGAATGTTTTCCATGCATTTACCACTTGTTGCTGTTCAGTAATGGATGGAAGAGGAATCATTATATTACACATATCTCCCCACGAAAACACTTCTCGTGCGCTTCCCCAAGAATTGTATCGAGTATATCGGTCAAATTCAGGACGGAGGAAAAATAGATACAAATATTCTGGACTTAATTCGTCCAAAGCAGAGACTTTAAATACACAATATATAGAAGAAATTAAATATGTATCAGAACTGTCATTAAAAGCTAAGGCTACTTTATCTCCTCGTCTTGACGTGTCTGGAACATAGGCGAAATATTGAGATGCGACCAACTTATATGATTGTAAAGGTACACCATCAAGATTGGCTTTAGTATCAATAAAGGTTTTATTGGTGCTAATCCCTTTAATAGCCTCTATATCATATTTATTATTGTGATTCCTTTCATTACACTGTTCGATATAATCTCCCAGCCGAACCCATTTTACATTACTCGCTCCCATATCACTCCTCCATTCCGTGTTGTTCCAAGAAGAAACGTTTTTGCTGTTCTATCTCTCGGCTCAACTCTTCCTCCGTCGGCATATAAGCCATATATTTGGCTGCAAAAAGTTGCTCGCTACCGTTAAGTACGGAGTATTTAGCCAAGACTTTATCGGTCTCGGTGCAGAGCAGTATGCCTATTGTCGGGTTATCATTCTCATCTTTGACAAGGTCATCATACATCCGGACATACATATCCAATTGCCCCACATCTGCGTGTGTCAGAGGATGTGTTTTCAATTCAAACAACACGTAACGTTTGAGTTTGATGTTATAGAACACAAGATCAATGTAAAAATCACCTGTGTCCGTTGAAATGTGTTTCTGCCTATCGACAAATGCAAAACCACGTCCCAATTCCATGATAAATTGTTGCAGGTGATCTATTAAGGCTTGTTCCAACTGACTTTCGTCATATTTGCTATCCTTGCGGAAGCCTAAAAACTCGGCAACCACCGGACTTTTTATATATTCCAATGGATCATTGGCTTCAATATCAGGAGAGGGTAACGCCAATCCTTCCTTTACGCAAGCCATTCGGCGTCCATAGTATTGCGTACCAATGTTGCGATTGAGTGTCCTTACACTCCACATCTGCTCCGATGCCTCTTTTACATACCACTCTCTGGCTTTAGGGTCTGCAACCTGTATAATTGAGCGGAAGTGCGACCAAGTCAGATTGTGAACACACGTGTTCACAATCTCCAAATCATTGAAACACAGATAAAATTGGCGAAAGTAATCCAGATTGCGTTTGCTGAATGTGCTACCGTATTTAGGCATCAGCTGTTCTGCCAATGTTTTAATCAACCGAGTACCATACTGCGCACGAGCTTCTCCATGCTGTTCTTCTTCCACTATTCGCCGCCCTATATGCCAATAAGTAAGTATCGCTATCTGATTTGCTGCTGCGTATGCCTGTTGACGGCCTTGTTCGATAATACTCCGAATGTCAGAAACCAGTTTATCAGTTGTCACATGTTGCAGCTTATTCTTCTCCATAACCTAAAACTTTGAAAGCGTTTATAAGTTCCGTTTCGTTTGCATCCCATCTTTTCTTCAATTCATCAAATTTACAACTCATTTCTGAAAGGGCAGATTTATAGTCTATTTCCGTATCACGGTCTATAAATTCAATGTATCTGGATGGAACAAGAGAATATCCCTTTTCTTGAATTTCGTCACGATGTGCTGCATAATATAATTCCGGTTCTGCATACTCGAAAAAATTCTCGGTTTGCCAATCGAGATATATTTGACGTACTTTGTCTATTTCCGTTTCCGACAAGCGGACGTATTTCTTTTCATAGATGTTACTGTTCCATGTCCGCAAGTCAATGAAAAGAATTTCACCTGCACGGTCACGAAGTTGTCTGCCATGCCATGGACCGCCTTTCTTGTTGTTGTTCAAAATCCAAAGAGTGACTGATATATCAGTAGAATAGAACATGTTTCGCGGCAAAACGATAATGGCTTCTACTTTATCGCTTTCAATTAGCTGTTTACGTATTCCCTGTGTATCGCTATCATCCAAAGCACCATTGGCAAGCAGAAATCCTGCGATTCCACGACTGACATTCAATTTGTTTAGGATATGAAGAATCCACGCATAGTTAGCATTGCTGGTAGGAGGAATGCCATAGCCTTGCCATCGGGGATCAGTCTCAAAACCTCCATATTCGGCATATTTTTTCAAATTGAACGGCGGGTTCGCCATGATATAATCAAATTTGAGTTCCTTATGCTGGTCATCGGAGAAAGTGGAGATGGCTCTATCGCCCAAATGGTAAGAGATGCCTCGGATAGCCAGATTCATTTTTGCAAGGCGATATGTTGCCGGCTCTGATTCCTGCCCATACACATTGACGGCTTTTGTGTTTCCACCATGAGCCTCTATGAACTTCGCAGCCTGAACAAACATGCCTCCGGAACCACAGCAAGGGTCATAGACCGTTCCATCAAAAGGTTCAATAAGTGAGGCGATAAGCTCTACGATAGAATGCGGCGTATAAAATTCTCCTTCCTCTTTGTCGGCATTGATTGAGAACGCTTGTAAGAAATACTCATATACACGACCTATGAGGTCATGATCATTAAATTTCTGTGGGTCAATCTTATTTATTTCATCCACTACACTTTTCAAAACTCCCGGTTCAAGGGCTGTTTTCGTGAAAATTTGCTGCGGAAGGGCATTTTTCAATTTAGATTCATTGTCATCCAGAGTCTTTATAGCCGTATCGAAAGCGATGGCCATGCCGGTAGGCGATGTGAGAATCAGCTTGTCCCAAAATGTTTCATCTGTCAGGAAAAACACTCCGTCCTGCATATACTGATTGGGGCGTGAAAGTTGCAGTTTAATGAAATCCGTATCATTAATGCCTTGCACTTCCACTATTTCATGCCTGATTTTCTCCTTTTGCTGTTTGAACCGTTCTCCTATGAATTTCAGGAATACAAGGGTCAACAGCAAGTCACGTTTATCTGTCATGGCTGCACGCCCACGCAGACTGTTACGACAGTTGAAAAGTATCGTTTCAAGGGTTTCTTCCTTTACAAGTTTATTCTGTTTCTTAGCCATTTTACTATTTTATCAATTCAGTATTCAACTTAAAGGCATTTGCATCAATTCCCATTTGATAAATCTTAATATCAGGATTAAGCTTTCGTGCAACGCTTATTATTTTTGATTTCTCATCTGTACTCATATTGATTCCCAAATAGACAGACTCAAAACATTCTCCTCCGATTTCAGGAAAAGCCCGAACTTCTTTCCAATCAATAGGTCCCTTATCATCATTTTGCCCCGGCAATAAACTCATATATGTCGGCCAAGGGTCTAAAATAAACAGTCTTACCTCTTGTTCATGCTCCCAAGCCTTTGCCTTTGTGGACAACTGATAATGGAAAAAATCTTTTGCATCCCTGAAATAATCAGGCTTCTCTACAATATCCTTATATTGTACTTCCACCACAGAACAGCCAATCATGATTTTTCCATACATTCTCGAAAGATACTTTTGGGCTTTCTCCATATCCAAACCAATACAGATACCTTTATGTTTGCTATAATAGCTCCACATCAAGATTGAATCATATATTTTGGAAAGGCTACATATCCACACCTCTTCTCTGGTTCTACGAAATGGATCTCTTCTTAATTCTTCGATTATTTCCGGAGTCCATCCTCCACACGCTTCTTTCGGAACATTGGAGAAATCAATTAACGATGGATGGCAATCAAACGGGTCGTTCAACTGCGTAGCATTGGTAAATTGAAGATTACTATAATGTAGCATCATCAATCCACCGGTAAAATCAAGATATTTATATAATTTGACTGCTCTCATAAACTTATTATTCCGTCCTCAATAAGTCATCCACGGTTACACCCAAAACTTTGGATATTTGAATTAAAGTCTCCACATTGGGCTGTGTTGTATTGGTAACCCATTTGGAAATTATGGCGGGATCTTTATCTAATTGTTCCGAGAGCCATTTATTGCTTTTATTTTTCTCTGCAAGAACGACTTTGATTCGGTTCAGTAATTTACGTTCCATATTCGTATGTCTATCCAATGTGACTACAAAAGTACAAATTATTTATGAATATATTTGATATTATAGGTTATATATTGCGTGTAAAGCACAAAAAAGTGACTAAAACATCAATTTTAGCCACGCAAGTTTATGACATCTACTCTTTAGGGGGATGGTGATACTCTATGTTTACCCTAACCTAATATATTAAGAATGATTATTATTGAATATCGTAATTTTGTGGGAACTTAACGGTATCAAATCTACTGAAAAACAATATATAATAACTGTATATCAGATTGATACAAATTCTATTTCGGTTCAAGTGTGGAGCCGCAACGACTTGCTTTCGCTCCGCGACCGTTCCATCGTCACGGTGGTGTCCCTCATGTCTCAGGGGCTGACCGATTCCTCTTTCAAGTACCATCTCGAATCGGCCAAAAAGAACGGGGTGACCCGGACAGAGATGGCCGAAATCCTCACCCATGCCGCATTCTACGCCGGATGGCCCAAGGCATGGGCCGCGTTCCGCATGGCAAAAGAGGTATGGGACGGGAATGCCGAAAGCGTGGCCGCAGGTTCGGTCGAAGCCTATGCACAAACCATCTTCTTCCCGGTGGGACAACCCAACGACGCATACGCCCGGTATTTCACGGGCCAAAGCTATCTTGCCTCTATCGTGAAGGACGGTGTTCCCGTGGTCAATGTGACCTTCGAACCGGGCTGCCGCAACAACTGGCACATACATAAGGCCTCCAAAGGCGGCGGACAAACCCTCATCTGTGTGGGAGGACGCGGTTATTATCAGGAATGGGGCAAGGCCCCGGTGGAACTCCTGCCCGGCGATGCCGTCCACATCCCTGCCGGCGTAAAACATTGGCACGGAGCTGCGCCCGACAGTTGGTTCTCCCATCTTGCCATCGAAGTTCCCGGCGAGGATAGCAGCAACGAATGGTTGGAACCCGTGGACGAAAAAGAATATGCTAAACTGAAATAGATCTTACAAAAAGGCATCTTGGTTGGGCATACGATTTTGCTCCGGTTGGCACAAAAAAGTTGTTTTGTGCCCGCCGGAGCATTATTTTCAGGACAAATTCTCACCGACATGCGAACATCCGCAAAACGGAATGCAGAGAAAATCTTACTACCGTTTGTCCATACCCGGAGAATAAGCCTTGGAAAAAGCATACAACCCCACGAACGTAAACAATCCGTTCAACATCAGCAACTCATATCCGAAACGATAGCCGTAGACCGAAGCGGTCCAGACGTCCAACAAGTAGCAACACACGGGTGCCGTGACACAAATCCACGGGACAGCCGCAGGCCACGGTTTGCGCCGGGTAAACATACCGAAAGCAAACAAGCCCAACAACGGCCCGTAAGTGTAAGAAGCCACCACATAAATGGCATCGATGACGCTGGAATCGTTTACGGCTTCAAAACACAGGATAAAGCCGACAAAGAGCAAAGCTATCACTCCGTGTACCCTCTTTCTTACCGCCTCCGGACGGGCAAACCTCCGCTCCACGTCCAGAATGTCCACACAAAAACTGGTAGTCAAGGCTGTCAGTGCGGAATCCGCACTGCTGAACGCCGCCGCGATAATACCGATAGTAAACAACACCAACACTTCATTCCCTAAATAGCCTTCTGCACAAAACAAGGGCAGAATGTCGTCTCCCTTCACGGGCAAGGCTATGCCCTCGCGCGATGCCAAAGCCAACAGCAAGATGCCCATCCCCAGAAACAGCATATTCAAAGGAATGAACGAAAAACCGTACGAACACATGTCTTTCTGCGCATCACGCAGGTTCTTGCACGTGAGGTTCTTCTGCATCATGTCCTGATCCAATCCCGTCATGACAATCACAATGAAAACACCACTGAAGAACTGTTTCACGAAATGCTGCCGTGAAGTCCAATCGTCCCACTCTATCCAACGGCCGTAAGGGCTTTCCGTTACATGCCGTATCGCCTCAGTTACCGTAAAATCATTCAAGCGACACAGTTGGTACAAAATCAATACCAATGCCGTTATCAGACATAAAGTCTGCAAAGCGTCGGTCCACACCAACGACTTTATGCCTCCCCTGAAAGTGTACAGCCAAATCAGGAATACCGTTCCGGCCGCCGTAATCTCGAACGGAACGCCCATGCTTCCGAACACATAATTTTGCAAAATCAGGCACACTAAATACAACCGGGCAGCGGCTCCCAACATTTTAGACAACAAGAAAAAAGAAGCTCCGGTGCGATAGGCCGTCTTGCCGAACCGGACATCCAGATAAGTATAAATAGAGGTCAGGTTCAGCTTATAATACAAAGGCAACAATACGAAAGCCACTACGAGATACCCAAAAAAGAAACCTACACACATCTGCATGTAGGTCATATCCACGTCCCGTACCATTCCCGGTACCGACACGAAACTCACGCCCGACAACGAAGCTCCTATCATGCCGAACGCCACGACCCACCAAGGCGACCGTCTGTTGCCCCGGAAAAACGTATCGTTGTCCCCCGCCCCACCGGCCTTACGGGAGACGGCAAACAGCAGAAGGAAATAAAGAGCCGTTGTCAGTATGATATAAAATGCACTCATACAGCTCTTCTGCTTACGGTACCACGTTCATCCGTCGTCCCCGGAGGACAAGCGCTATTCATCCGTATTATCCTCTTCCAAGGTAAAGCGGCTGCTCCCGTCGAAACAATGCGTACATACCTGACATTTAGGCAAGCCTATGGCTTCTATCAGGTCTTCCAGCGTGTTGAACTTCAAGGAGGAGAGGTTCAGGCGTTCGGCTATCGTATCCACCATACGTTGGTATTCCGGCGACCCCGTCTGCGCGTATTTCTCCAAGTTCTTGTTCTCATCCCCCTCGAACTCCTTGATCAGCCGACGCGTAATCAACTCCATATCGCTTTTCGACGACGTAAAATTGATGAACGGGCAACCGTAAATCAACGGAGGGCAAGCGATACGCATGTGCACCTCTTTGGCTCCATAGTCGAATAAGATTTTCGTATTGTCGCGCAGTTGTGTCCCCCTCACGATGGAATCATCGCAGAAAAGCACACGCTTGTCTTTCAGCATGTCGCGGTTGGCTATCAGTTTCATTTTAGCCACCAAGGAACGCATCTCCTGATTGCTCGGCGTGAAGCTCCGGGGCCATGTAGGAGTGTACTTGGAGATGGCACGCTGATAGGGTACTCCCTTTCCTGCCGCATACCCCAAAGCCATACCAATACCGGAATCCGGTATACCACAGGCACAATCCACTTCCGCCCGGTCTCGCTCTCCCATCTTCTTGCCGCAGGCAAAACGGAACTCTTCCACGTTCTTACCCTCATAGCAGGAAGTGGGGAAACCGTAATACACCCAAAGGAAGGAACAGACTTGCATGCGCTTGTGCGGACGGCGCAAACACTCCATCCCCTCGGCCTGCAACCGGACAATCTCGCCGGGGCCGAGGTAATACACGGTCTCGTAATCCAGATTGGGAAATGCCGTAGACTCCCCGGTTACGGCATACGCTCCTTCTTTCTTACCGACTACTACCGGCGTGCGCCCCCAACTGTCTCTTGCAGCTATAATGCCATCTTCCGTCAGCAACAACAAGGAACAAGACCCTTTGATTTCCTTATACATGTGTTCGATGCCTTCCACGAAAGTCTGTCCTTGGTTGATAAGCAAAGCTATCAGTTCCGTAGGATTAATCTTACCCGAGCTGAACTCCGAGAAATGCATGCCCTGCTCCAGAAGCTTTGCGGCCAGGTCTTCCGCATTATTGATTTTCGCTACCGTCACGATCGCAAAACGCCCCAAATGCGAGTTCATCAACAAAGGCTGTGCATCCGTATCACTGATGATACCGACACCGGCATTCCCTTTAAACTGCCCTAACTCGTCCTCAAACTTCGTCCGGAAATAAGTACTCTCCAAATTATGTATCGAGCGGATGAAACCATGCTCTTTACTATAAGTGGCCAATCCGCCACGCCGCGTACCTAAATGAGAATTATAATCTGTGCCGTAAAACAAATCGGCCACGCACTGCGTCTTTGAGATGACGCCGAAAAAACCGCCCATAAATATCGTGTATGTGAATTTGGGCACAAAATTAAGAAAAAACAGCGATACACAATATCCATTTTTATTATTATCTTTGCCAGTATCACTTCGAAAACCGATAAACGTGAGTTTCATACGATATATATTGTGGGGATGCATGCTGTCCTTTCCTCTGGTGATGCAAGCGCGCTTGGAAGCCGCCGACTCCATCATCAGCCGGATGCACCATGCCGCTTCACAATATATGGACTTCATCCACGAATACCGCGCAGAGTTATACATCAAAGCCCAACTTGATATCATCAAGAAAAACCGGGGATTCCGTTTCATTCCGGGATTGTTCAGAACTCCGAAAGACGCCAACCGTTTTATCGTAGAGACATACAGCGACCTGCACTACACCGCTCCCAACATATACGACCAGAAAATCAAGGCTTATACCGGCACGTTGGGCGAGGCTCGTGAAATACCGGGCATTACGGATTATTTCAACGTCAACATCTATGCCCCTTACCTGATGGGGCAACGTCTGCTCTCCCCTTTGGCTCCCAACAGCAATAAATATTACCGCTACGTCATCGACTCCGTGTCGTGCGACCGGCAACAACGCATCGAATACCACATTCGTTTTATCCCCCGTAACAAAAGCTTCCAGTTGTTGGACGGAAGAATGACGATTACGGAAGGAGTATGGAGCGTACGCGAGATTTCATTCAAAGGACAAGCCGATTTGTTGCTTTTCGATTGCCGCATCACCATGGGAGACATCGGTACCGACACGGAATATCTGCCGGTGAAAAACGACATCAACGCATCGTTTGCCTTTGCTTTCAATATCATGGAAGGATATTACGAATCCAGCCTGACTTATAAGGAAATACATCACCGTCGCAACACACCGGAAGACAGCATTTCCAAACCGAACTATAACCTCACCGCATCTTTTTCCCTACAATGCGATCGTCAGGCCTATACAAAGGACTTTGCCCGTTTCGACTCTCTGCGGCCTACTCCTTTGGACAACTCCGAACTGTATATATATAAAAGGTACAAGGCACGGATGGATTCCATGAAATACATACAGAAAGAAACGACCCAGCCTTTCAAGAAAAACATCTGGGGCTCGGTGGGCGACTTCTTCCTGACCGATAGCGACTGGAAACTAAGCAACAATGCCACGTTGCAGAACTCTCCCTTCATCAATCCGCTGATGTTCAGTTACAGCAAAACGACCGGCATCGCCTACCGACAAGATTTGAAATTCAACACCACATTCCGAAACAGCCAATCCCTTCACGTCGGGACACGCTTAGGATATAACTTCACTCACAACGAATTTTATTGGAATGTAGGTGCCGAATATCAATATTGGCCGGAACACATGGGAACGGTAAAAATCAACGTCGGAAACGGCAACCGCATCGGGAACAGCCGCATTATCGATGAACTCAAAAAGATTCCGTCGGACAGCATCATCGACTTCGACAAACTGAACCTGGACCTTTTCAAAGACTTGAATTTTGAAATCAGCAACCACCTCGAAATCACCAACGGCCTGTCCGTAGGACTGGGATTCATGTTCCATCGCCGTACACCGGCCGAGCATCCTGAAGAAAGTTTCCGACAGGTGGAACTTCCGGAAAACGTGGCAGAAGGCTTACAGGCCAACATACGGCCGCAGTATAACAGTTTCGCACCGCGCATTCGGGTGGAATGGACTCCCGGCCAATACTATTACATGAACGGCCGGCAGAAAATCAACCTAAAGTCCCGTTTCCCGACTTTCATCGTAGACTACGAGCGTGGGCTCAGGAACATATTCAAAAGTACAGGCGTTTATGAACGCATTGAATTCGACATGCAACACCACATCCGTACGGGCCTCCTCTCCAACCTGTATTACCGTATCGGAATGGGACTGTTCACCAATCAGGAAGAAACTTATTTCGTAGATTTCGTCAACTTCCGCAAAAGCAACCTCCCCGAAGGATGGAACGACGAAATCGGAGGAGTATTCCAAGCTTTAAACGGCCGATGGTATAACGCATCTCCCTACTACGTCAGAGGACACATCTCTTACGAAGCCCCGTTTCTTGTGCTACGCCATCTTATCAAATATACCAACCATATACAGAACGAACGTTTATACCTCAACATGCTCACCATGGACCATTTAGGGCCTTATTTCGAATTGGGTTACGGTATCGGGACCTTCGTGTTCGACATGGGACTGTTCCTCTCTCTGGAAAACTTCAAACAAATAGGCTTCGGATATAAAATTACCTTCGAACTGTTCAGTAAATAATAACCGGAAGTCCCTACTTCTTTATCATTTTCCCGAACGGAGTGATATACATGCCTTCAGGCCATTCCTCCGGAATATGTCCACCGGGACAAATCTCTCCCCTCTTTATACCATCCGTTCCATAAACCGGCAAAAGGCAGCCGCCCATCCGAGTCTCTATCCCCTCCGCCCCGGCAGGCAACTCATTTTCAATCAAACGCACAGAGTGAAAAGCGGTTCCGGTATACACCAAATACCCTCTACCGGGTGCCACCCAGCTTCCAGCAGCCGCCCGCACAAAACGTGTACCGCTGTCATCCAACAGAAATACGGTCTTCCCGTCATCTTTAATATCATACCGACCAAACACGGCATAAAAACCGTCCGTTGTTTCCACGTCACTCTCCTGAGGTTGCACGACCGTGTCCTCTCCATAAAAGCAGACTACGGATTCACGAGGTTCCGAAGGTCTCCAAAGATACGGCATTCCGGCTTGCCAAGCCTCATCGGCTTCCATTTCCCGGAATACGGCTCCGTCACCAGTTATCTCTTCAAAACAAAGACGTTCCGACGTTATGGTTTCCCCATCCGCATCTTCCCAGGCCACTTTCTTCACGGCATACGGCAAACCTACAGTCAACCACCCTCCATCATTCTCCGCCTTCCTGTACCACACGATTCCCGTTTCTTCCGGTACCGTGAAGGAATATTTAGGTCCTAAGGTACAACTGCCGCACCCCACCATCCGAGTCACAGCATTTCCTTGTATGTCCTCGTCTTTCCGGTCGATTTCAACCACGTTGGGCCATCCTTCCGGCAAACGTCCGGCCTCTCCCTTACGCACGTAGGTCCAGACATATCCTTTGGGCATCTTCCCGTCGCCCACCATACTTTTCCCTTGTGGTAGGGCTATTTCGGTAAAATCAATCCGTCGGGCTTGAGCATAATCCAATGCAAACAAAGAATCAGCCAGCCAGTCTCCTTTGAAAGTCCAGTCGCCGTCTTCCCTTCTTTCCAATGTTGGTGATTGCACCTCCTTATAGATAAATAAGGAATCACCATAATCCACTCGCCAATACAATTTAAAATTCGGCCCATATCCATCCAATGCCAAATGGAACTGCGCAGCCTTTGTTGAAGTATTGATTGCCTGCTTCGTCAATAAAGCCGTTTTACCTCCGGATACGAAATAATCACCCACTTCGAAAGTCTTATACCATTTCTTCGTAGATGTCGAAGCGTCCTTTAATTCTTTATCCGTCAATGTGTACAAACCAGCCGATGAAGAGCCGCTTACACTTCCTGTCGAGTACGCCAACCATGCATCCAAAGCTATATCACGAAACGCATAAATCTTCCCATCTACCGATAATTCAAAAACGGCAGTCTTCCCGTCTGCTATGCAGATTCTACCGTTTTTGTCTAAGGGAAGCTTGCGTGCAGCGCGGTTTTTCTTCCCCGTACCGGTTTTATCCTGCGATGCCATCACGTACAACGAGTCTGGATGTGCCGCACAATATCCGGCCAATACATAATGCGCACCGTCCTCCAGTTCACGAACATTCTTTATACGCCTGAAGGTTTGTGCTGAAACGACTTCTCCTCCTAAACCCAACAGGAGAATACAACTATATAAAAAACATCTGACTTCCATGGTGTTATCATTTATGTCCAATCGACCGACCACCTTCTATATGTCCCGGCTGTGAGTCTATAATTATCGTATCTTTCTGAATCGGTCCCGGTTCCGGATCTGGGTCGGGAGTAGGTTCCGGTTCTTCGGGTTCTTCGGGCTTTTCTGGTTTTTCCGATTCTTCAGGTCCTTCTGGCTCCTCCGGTTCTTCGGGTTCCGGCTCCGGCTCTTCCACGTCCCCGCCATTCGTCAGCCACTCATGATAAGCCACGTTTTTCAGTCCGACCACTTTGAAATAAGTCTTTACCAATCCCAACAAACCTATCCGACGCCCCAAGACCTCCGGATTATCCACAAGATTGGCTTCTTCCCGCACATCCGTACCCTTTTTAAGCTCTATCGGCATGCAACGCGAAGCATCCCTTTCATCTTTCGAATCCGCTATCAGAACGTTCGAGTTTACGCCGGAAGCCCGTATCTCGTCAATCGTAAACAGGGCATTCTTCATCGTACGGTCACACGCCCCTACGATATACCCCACGACCATTTCCTCATAATCCGTATCCAAGTCTACCCCTTCATACTCCGACAATATCCCGGCTACCGTCCAGGCCCCCTCATACTCAGGCGGCAGAGGAACCTCGTCTTCCGCTTCGTCTGCCCCTCCCGGTTCATGGCCTTCATTCCCCGGCTTATCGCCCGTTTGCCCGGATTGTTCCGTATCCTCCCCCTCTTCCGAAGGTAAATCCACTTTCTGACAGGCTGCAAATCCTCCGACCAGACACAGCCCGCACAGCATCCTCACGAGAAACTTATATCCTGCCTGCATATCATTCTATTCTTCGGTAAACGTCTCTTTCAGACGTTTGAACTTATTTTTCATATCGTGCGAATAATACAAATTATCCCACCATGCCCATATAAACACCAGCAAGTCAAAAATCAACCAGCCGACCAAAACCCAATGACAAGTCTCCATGATGTAATCATTTAAATATTTTTCATCCTTGCAAATATACGATTTTATCCTAAAGTCCGCTACCTTTCGATAAAAAAAACTATCTTTGCATACAATAAAGTTTACTATTTATTATGGAAGTCATTCAAACCGCCATCGAAGGCGTAGTGATTATCGAACCTCGGTTGTTCAACGATGCAAGAGGCTATTTTTTCGAATCTTTCTCACAACGGGATTTCGACCGGTTAGTCCGCACCGTACATTTCGTACAAGACAATGAAAGTAAGAGCAGTTACGGCGTACTGCGCGGTCTTCATTTTCAAAAACCGCCATACGCACAAAGCAAGCTGGTACGCGTCATCAAAGGTGCCGTATTGGATGTGGCCGTGGATATCCGCAAAGGCTCGCCCACGTTCGGCCAGCACGTAGCCGTAGAGCTGACAGAAGAAAACCATCGCCAGTTCTTTATCCCCCGCGGTTTTGCCCACGGCTTCAGCGTGCTCTCGCCGGAAGTTATTTTCCAATATAAATGCGACAACTTTTATGCCCCGCAAAGCGAAGGGGCACTGGCATGGGACGACCCGGACCTCGACATCAACTGGCGCATTCCTTCCGACAAAATCATCCTGTCGGAAAAGGACAAGCATCATCCTCGCCTGAAAGATGCCGAATGGTTGTTTGATTATTCAGAAAACTTATATCAATAATGCAGCACATCATGGATTTTAAAAGAAATATCATCATTCCCGGAGGAGCCGGTTTCATCGGCAGCCACGTGGTACGCCTTTTCGTCAACCAATATCCGGACTACCATATTATCAATCTGGACAAGCTGACCTACGCCGGAAACCTGGCCAATCTGAAAGACATCGAAGACCGGCCGAACTATACTTTCGTCAAAGCGGACATTTGCGATTTCGACAAGATGAGCGAACTCATCCGGCAATACCGTGTGGACGGCATCATCCATCTGGCCGCCGAAAGCCACGTGGACCGGAGCATCAAAGACCCTTTCACTTTCGCACGTACCAACGTCATGGGAACGCTCAGCCTGCTCCAAGCGGCCAAAGAGTATTGGGAATCCCTGCCGGAAGGCTACGAGGGCAAACGCTTCTACCACATTTCGACCGACGAAGTGTACGGGGCATTGGAACTGACGCACCCCGAAGGCATCGAACCTCCCTTCACCACTACGGCCTCATCTTCGGAACATCACTTGGCATACGGCGAGGCTTTCTTCCTGGAAACCACGAAATATAACCCGCACAGTCCCTACTCCGCTTCCAAAGCCAGCAGCGACCACTTCGTCCGTGCTTTCCACGACACCTACGGCATGCCGACCATCGTAACCAACTGTTCCAACAACTATGGTCCTTACCAATTCCCGGAAAAGTTGATTCCGCTGTTCATCAACAATATCCGCCACCGCAAGCCCCTCCCGGTCTACGGCAAAGGGGAAAATGTGCGCGACTGGCTTTACGTCATCGACCACGCCCGTGCCATCGACGTAATCTTCCACAAGGGCAAGGTGGCAGAGACGTACAACATCGGCGGCTTCAACGAATGGAAGAACATTGACATCATCAAAGTCGTCATCCGTACGGTAGACCGGTTGCTCGGCCACCCGGAAGGCTATTCGCTCGACCTGATTACTTACGTGACCGACCGCAAGGGACACGACTTACGCTACGCCATCGACTCCACCAAACTGAAAGACGAACTGGGCTGGGAACCCAGCCTGCAATTCGAAGAAGGCATCGAGAAAACCGTCCGTTGGTATCTCGACAATCAGGAATGGATGGACAACGTGACGAGCGGAGACTACCAGAAGTATTACGAAAACATGTACAGGGACCGGTAATCCGCCGTCCTGTCCACGAAGACATACGCCCCCGGAAACCTTTGCAGTTTCCGGGGGCGCACGTTTTTCTATCGGCAAGAAAGAAAGGGTAAACCTTAGCTACGGCTCACTTCCAACCCTTTTTCCGACAAACTCATCTCTACAAAACGGGCACGGTCGTTCACCGCCTCCTGTACTAAGATTTTCCGGATACGGGCTGCCGCCTCTTCGTCCTTTGCCATCATGTAAAGGAAACCGCCGCCCCCCGCACCGGGCAACTTATACCCCAGACACAGGTCGTCTATTTTCTCAATAATCGCACGGACAGCCGCAGGATTCGTCCCCGCGTCCAAACGGCAATTCTGCATCCATGACCTCCTGACCAAACGGCCGGTCTCCTCAAAACAGTTCCGCTGTATGGCATCGTACATATCCAAGGCATGTGTCTTCATCCGGCCCAACAACTCCAAACGGCCGGTCTCGTTCAGGAACATCCCTTTCACGATTTCCGCCAGGATGTTCTTGGCCGTACGTGTAATGCCGGTATAATACAACAAATGGCATTTCCGGTACTCAGGTGCGGTAAACACGTAGTCGGGCAACCAGCGCACCAAAGGCTGTTGGCAAGCCCCCGGTTGGGTCTGAAGTAATTTCACGCCCTGCAAGATACCGCCGTATTGGTCTTGCCAACCTCCACCCGTAGTCAGCAACTGTTCCAGCACAAGCGTACGGTTGCCCGTTTCATAACGGTCCCATCCCAGTCCGCAGAAGTCATTGACGGCTCCCAACACGGTAGAAGCCAGAATAGAACTTGTCCCGAGTCCGGAACCGGCCGGAATGGCAGACAGCAATGTAATCTCGATACCCGCCCCGAAAGCCTCCAACTGCGCCTCTAACGACGCATGGACTTCCGCACTGAAATCCGGGTGGAAACCGGCCAACACCAATGCTGCCTTCGGAATGGAAAAAGGAGAGCCTACCTTGTTGAAGGCCGCAAGTTCGTCATACGTACGCACCACCTCCATCGCGCCCAAATCAATGGAACGCATCACGATATGACGTTCCCGGCAAGGCTTCACGTACACCTGCAACGGGGGTTGCCCGTTCAGTTCGATGGAGAGGTTCACCACGTTCCCTCCCTCCATCAGGCTGTAGGGCGGCGTGTCCGTCCATCCTCCGGCCAAGTCGATACGCACCGGACTGCGCCCCCACACGATCTGGTCCGCATAAACCGACAAACGGGGCGACTGCCGGACCGCACAGGCCGTGCCGGTCAGCATCTTGCGCATCAATCCGAAAGCCTGTTCTTCATATTTCCGTCCGTCTTCACCTTTCAGGTCAGCCACACGGGCACGGAACATCGCATCGCTGATGCGCGTCAGTCCGTCGGCACTCTCCGGCAACGCATCCGGCAAAGGCAAGCTCCCGGCGGCATAACCGCGAGCCACTTCGTCCAGATTCAACTGATAGAACACACTGCGCTCATAGTGGGCGGCCAGCAAAGGCAGATTCCTCGTCCGGAACACCTCACGTTGGCGCGTCAGGCGATGCAGGTTGGCGTACGCCGACAGTTCGTCGGCCGACATCTTACGGGCCGACCGCCATACCTTCCGTCCTTCTTCCAGTTCCGGTTCGGTGGTCATCCAACGCATCGCCCGTCCCAAATCCTCCACATTGTCGCACAAAGGAAACAAACGGGCCGCCTGCAAATCATGGTTTTCCTCTATGTCTTCCGGTTTCAGGCCGCGCCCGGCCAGCCACTCCGTCACGGGCATGCCCTGATACAAGACCGCCCCATCCGACAGGTTACCCTTGAAGGCATCGTTGAAACCGTAAGGACGGGCAACAAAAGCCTCCTCGCCCACCGGCACCACGTCGATGCACAAACCATCGGCCAACTTCAGCGGCCAACGGTTTTCAGGCACCCCCGTAATGATGTTGCGGCACGCCAATGTCCAGTCGCGCCCCACGAAGCTGTTCTCTATCCAAAGTTCCGAGTTCGCGGCCTCCAACGTCACTTCCACTTCGGCATTCTGCACGAACATGGCCGGATGGGGTTTAGCCTTGCGGTGCATGATTTCCCGTTGGTCCGTCACGATGTTCTGCACGGCCAGCGTGGAAGAAATCATCTCACGGCTCGTTCCGTAATGGTAAAAGTTCCCGCCTTCCAAAGGCAAGATGGCCACCGTCAGGCTGTTCAGTTCCGGATCGTCCAGCGTAGGGCAGTCGCCCAATGCCAAACCGAACTCAGAGTACATGTCGTAAAAAGACAACCGGCCGTCACGATAAGAACGCTTCACCATCAGTTCTACCGCCCGGTCGCTCAGCAACCAGATTCCGATGTCCATCAGGAACAAGTGCTTGCTCATCAGTGCACCCAACTCGGCCACACTGGGTTTCTGCAACATGAAAGCCAACCTCTCCGGCGAACGGCGTTCCGATACGAATACCCCATGGTTTTGAGCCAGGCTCGGGTCTACCCACAGCCCGTAGCACACCACGTCGGCCTCGGGGATGTCCTGCAAAGGCCGGTCGGTACGGATATACACGTCGCCACTGGCTATCAACGTATGCAACGAATGCGGCGCACGCTCCATAATCTGCTCGTAAAGGGGTAATTGCAGCGACAACAGATTCTGGTCCAAGCGTTGTCCCCGCTTCCACCGGAACACCGGTACCGGAGTCAGTATTTTCCCCGAAGGCGCGTAGGCCGGCAAACGCCGGCTCTGCCCTCCGGCATGCAGCAGGATGCGTTTCTCACGCGACAGCCACGCCGCAAATGTTTCTCCTTCGTCCGTCTCGGACGCCTTGCAGGCCTGCAACAGCCATGCCGTTCCTCCCCCCGAACCTAATTTATGCCCGATGGGATCCGACGTACAAAACCACTCTTTCCGGTCGGCCCGCTCTATCTCATGGAAGCATGCCACCAAATTCGGCGGAAGCGACAACAACTTTTTCATATCCTATACCTTATTATATATTAGTGTCCCTGATGATTGATACAGATGCCTTTCAGATACCATTCATACAAACGGTGCACCCCTTCGTCTATCTCCACCGTGTGGTGCCAGCCGAGACGGTGGAGCTTCGTCACGTCCGTCAACTTGCGCATCGTACCGTCCGGTTTGGAGGCATCCCAACGCAATTCGCCCTTGAAACCGATTTCAGCCATAATCTTCTCAGCCACTTCTCGGATGGTCAGTTCCTTGCCCGTCCCCACGTTGATGTGGCAGTTACGGATGTCCCGTTCGCCCGGCGCATACGTGTCCTTGAAATCCACGTTCAACAGCACATGCACACTGGCATCCGCCATCTCTTCGCTCCAAAGGAACTCGCGCAACGGTTTGCCGGTACCCCACAACGTCACGGCCTCCGGCGTGATGCCGTAATGCGCCAGCACGTCGAGGATGTCCGCTTCGGCAGAAGCGGCGTCCACCACCCGCTTCACGCCATCGCACACCACGCTCACGGGACGCAGACCGATATCCTTGCGCACAGCCTCCCAGTCCCCTTCGTTCAGGCACTTGGCCAAATGAATCTTACGAATCATGGCCGGCAACACATGGCTGTTCTCCAAATGGAAATTGTCGTTCGGCCCGTAAAGGTTTGTCGGCATCACGGCGATGTAGTTCGTACCGTATTGCAGGTTGAAACTCTCGCACATCTTCAGCCCCGCTATCTTGGCGATGGCATACGGCTCGTTGGTATATTCCAACGGAGACGTGAGCAATACCTCTTCTTTCATCGGCTGCGGAGCCTCGCGCGGATAAATGCACGTGCTGCCCAAAAAGAGCAACTTCTTCACCCCGTGGCGGAAACTCTCGCCGATGACGTTCTGCTGTATCTGCAAGTTCTGGTAGATGAAATCCGCACGATACTGCAAATTGGCCATGATGCCTCCCACGTGGGCGGCGGCCAACACCACGGCGTCCGGCTGTTCTTCGTCGAAAAAAGCCTTCACAGCCGCGCCGTCCAACAAATCCAATTCCCGGTGCGAACGGCCTACCAGATTCGTGTACCCCCGCTGCATCAGGTTATTCCAAATGGCGGAACCCACCAATCCGTGATGTCCCGCCACATATATCTTAGCATTCTTATCCAACATAGCCGTCTTATTCTTTATCCAACTGGGCTTTCAGGTGCAGTTTCTTCACGAATTTCATGTCATGCTCCACCATGATACGCACCAGTTCGGGGAATGTCGTCTTCGTGGGATTCCAGCCCAAAAGGGTCTTGGCCTTCGTCGGGTCGCCGAGGAGCTGTTCCACCTCGCACGGACGGAAATATTTCGGATCGACTTCCACGAGCACATTGCCCGTAGCCGCGTCGATACCTTTTTCGTCCACGCCGCTGCCTTCCCATTTCAGTTCCACGCCCAAGTTCTGGAATGCCAGCGTACAGAACTCGCGCACAGTGTGCATTTCGCCCGTGGCGATGACGAAATCTTCCGGCGTCTCATGCTGCAAAATCAGCCACATGCACTCCACATAATCTTTGGCATACCCCCAGTCGCGGCGCGCATCCAGATTACCCAAATACAGTTTGTCCTGGAAACCCTGTACGATACGGGCGGCCGCCAACGTAATCTTACGCGTCACGAAAGTCTCGCCACGGCGTTCGCTCTCGTGATTGAACAAGATTCCGTTCACGGCAAACATGCCGTAGCTCTCACGATAGTTTTTCGTTATCCAGAAACCGTATTGCTTGGCCACGCCGTAGGGCGAACGCGGATAGAAAGGCGTGGTCTCCCGTTGCGGCACTTCCTGCACCTTGCCGAACAGTTCGGACGTGGAAGCCTGATAAATGCGGCAAGTCTTCTCCAACCCGCAGATACGCACGGCCTCCAAGAGGCGGAGCGTGCCCACGGCATCAGCCTCGGCCGTGTATTCCGGCACGTCGAACGACACTTTCACGTGGCTCTGTGCAGCCAGGTTATAGATTTCCGTGGGGTGGATGTCGCTGATAATCCGAATCAGCGAACTGCTGTCCGTCATGTCGCCCCAATGCAGGTTCACCAGACGGCTCTTCTTCATGTCGCGCACCCATTCGTCCAAATACAAATGCTCGATACGTGCGGTATTGAAAGAGGAGGAACGGCGCATGATGCCATGCACCTCATATCCTTTTTCAACCAAAAACTCGGCCAGATAGGAACCGTCCTGACCCGTAATACCGGTAATCAATGCTACTTTTCTCATGATAATTCAAATAATGTTATAGTGTTTAGTGTGAATGCTGCAAAGTTATAAAAAAATCAAGTACCAACATACGAAAAATCAAAAAAAACAAGAAATGGAAATGCCTGATAACAAACAGGTAAGCAACCTGCTCAAAAAGAAAAATCAATCTGCGCCAAACGGAAAATCGTTCGCCTGAGATTGATTTTCCGTTTGGCGCAGATTGATTTACGATTCTGCTCCGATTAAAAAACGGACTTTAGGGTGTCCGGATTTTATCCCTACGTAAGGCTATCGCAAAATATTGGTCACCAACGAAGCGATAGACACCAGAATACTGATAGAGCTTACCCAATAGCTCGTGCTCGAACCGATATCTGAGTTCTTGGCCTTCGTCTTGTTGGGCGTCACGTACAGCACGTCGTTCTGCTGCAAGTAAAAATATGGCGACTTGATGATATTGGCATCGTTCAGGTCCAACTCGTGAATCGTCTTCTTTCCCGTAGCGTCCTCACGGATGAGTTTCACATTGTCGCGACGTCCGTAAACGGTCATGTCCTTGGCCAAAGCCAAAGCCCCGTAAATCGAAACCTTCTCGGAAGGCACGGTGTAAGTACCCGGACTGGTCACTTCGCCCAACACCGAAATCTTATAATTGCTCAAACGCACCGTCACCACCGGCCGGGTCTTCAGATAAGTACCCTCGATTTTGGAAGCAATCAGGTCTTCCACCTGGTTCACCGTCATCCCTCCCACTTTCAATGTGCCGAGAACCGGATAGTTGATGGTACCTTCGTTCGTCACCAGAAAAGTCTGCAAAGTAGGCTGCGAGGTCAACGTCCCACGTCCCTGTCCCACAGCCGGTGTAGCCGTCAGATTAAAAGGGATGACCGCTTCGGCGTCTTCCGGACAATTCACCGTGATGGTCAGTTCGTCCTTAGGCATGACACGCGCCTCATAAAGCACGGCACTCGAATCGAGGTCGACCTCCGCACTGTTGATCATATAAGGTACGGTCTTATAAGAGGTACAAGATGTAGCGAACCACATGGCGGCCACGGCCCACACTGTGAAAATTTTCATGCTGATTTTATTCATATAAGATAGAAATGGTTTTGAATTACACGTATGATTCCAATATCGTAGTCTCGCCTTCAGGCGCAAGCGTCACATTCTCCGCTTCGGCCGACACCAAAAGCGTATGCCCGGCCGTGAGCTTCACTTCTTCTTCACCGCAGGACACCCGGCAAGCTCCTTTCGTACAAATCAAAATGACAAAACTGTCCAAATCGGCGTAATCGCACGTCATCGGCTCGGTCAACCGGTAAGCACTAGTCGTGAAAAACGGACTTCTTACCAGTTCGGCCGGCACATTGGCCTCTATTTCGCGACGCGTCTCCGGCTCCGTCACGGTGTAGTCTATCGCCTCCTTGGCTTCTTCCACATGAAGCTGGCGCGGCCGCCCTTCGCTGTCCACTCGTCCGAAATCATAAATCCGATAGGTCACGTCGCTGCTTTGCTGTATCTCGCAGATAAAACAACCCGTACCGATACTATGTACCCGCCCGGCCGGCAAATAATATACGTCGCCCGGACGCACGTCATAGCGCCGGAGCACTTCGGGCAGAGTCTGGTCGGCCACGCGCGCCGCATATTCGTCCGCTGTCACCTGCCGGCTGAACCCATCCAACAGATAAGCTCCCGGTGCTCCGTCCACCACATACCACATCTCCGTCTTGCCCGGACAGCCGTGGCGACGCTGCGCCAACTCGTCATCCGGATGCACCTGCACGGAAAGGGGCTGGGCCGCATCGATAAATTTGATAAGCAAGGGAAAACGTGTACCGAAACGTTTGAAGTTCTCCTCGCCCAACAAAGCGCTTCCGCCCTTCTCGGCCAACTGCGTAAGGGTCATCCCGTCGTACGCACCGCCTGCCACAACCGATTCATTGCCCGGAATGCCGGACAGTTCCCAACTCTCACCTATCAGCCGTTCATCGGCTTTCAACCCCTTGAACGGAAGTATGCGGTGTCCTCCCCACAAGGTTTCCTTGAATATATCCGTAAAACGGAACAATTTATTTTCCATATCCCATCCGTAAAAAATCGTCCAAAATTACGAAATTCATACAACACAAGCAAATAAAAAGGAATATTTAAAATTCAGCCCTGCGTACGGGCAAGTGCCACATTAACCGGAAACATGAAATACATCCGGCCTCCCAGGCCGGATTTTATAACCATTTTATTAACTAACAAATAGAAATGTATTATGAAAAAGAATTTGTACGACGTGACGAGACTGGCAACTTTGTATTTTCCCGACTCCACCGAACGGAACGCACGACGGAGGCTGTTCAAAGTATTACGGGCCGAACGCGACCTGTGGGCACGCCTCACGGCACTGCACTTCGGCATCAGGCAACGGAGCTTCACGCCCCGGCAATACGAAATGGTCATCGACATCCTCGGCAAGCCGGAGGAAACGGACGACGATTTCCGCGAATGGCCGTACGACTCGAACCGCAACATGTAAGTAACGAAAGAGGAAAGCCACTATAAAACAGGCAGAAATGCACATTTTTGCGCAGAAAACGGCAGAAACGTGCACGAATGTGCAATAATGCACACCCCTTCCGCCGGGCCGACATACCTTTGCATTGTCATCCGGACGACAAGAGAGTTACAAAATCAAAAAACAAACTTTTAAAAACAAAAACATTATGAACTACAAAGTCATCGAACGCAAAGACCCGCGCAACCCGGAAGCACCGGGCAAGTATTACGGTTTCATCGTCAACCTCTCCAAAATCGGAATCGAGGAGATTGCCACACGCATCAGCGGCACCTGTACCGTCACGCGGCACGACTGTTTGGCCGTACTGTCGGCCTTGCAGGAACAAATCATCTATGCCCTGCAGGAAGGTAAACGTGTCCATCTGGGCGACATCGGCAGTTTCCGTACCGTGGCCAACGGATTGGGCAGCGACACGGCCGAAAAATACGACCCGGCCTACATCACCAAGCTCCGCGTCTGCTTCACGCCCAACACCAAGCTCAAAAAAGCCATGTCGCTCGACAACAAGGCTTTCACGCTCGAACGGGTGGACTTCTTGCCTGAAGAGGAGGACAGCGAGGAAGAAGGCGATATCTAATTCCGGAAGGAAATGGAAAAGCTGAACAAGCAAAGAGGGTTGCGTAACTGCAACCCTCTCAATATCCGACGCACGGCAGACCTGTGGCAAGGACTGGCCGAACGACAGCCCGACCCGGAGTTCTTTACGTTCAGGAGCATGCCCTGGGGCTACCGCGCGGCCTTCATCGTGTTGCGCACCTATTGCCACAAATATGGTTTACGCACGGTCCGCGACATCATTGCCCGATGGGCACCGCCCGAGGACGGTAACGACACGGGAAACTACATCCGGAAAGTGTGTGTGCTGACCGGCTTCCCGCCGGACAAATGCCTCAACCCGTACGACCCTTCGCACATGGCACCGTTGGTAGCGGCTATGAGCCGGGTGGAATGTGGGGTGAAGCCCATTATGAGCCAGATAAAAGAAGGTTGGTCGCTCTATATGGGTACGGACTGCCCTTCAGTAATTTAACTTTTAAAACATCAATGCCTATGAACAAAACTGTTTGGAACACCTTACTTAATGTAATCATTGCCGTGGCCAGTGCCATCCTTGGCGCTATCGGCGGGTCGGCGATGTAACGCGCAGCCTGAATGACAAAAAAGGGAAGACGAAATCACTTCGTCCTCCCTTCCAATCTAATCTATGAACCTATTTTTATTGATATATCATAACGGTGGTTTAACGCACCATTACTTTCACTGCCTTCGTCGTGCCGTCGCTCATCTTATCCTGACGGATGTAGATGCCGCGCTGCTTCGGTTCGGCTACACGTACACCGTTGATAGTGTACCATGCGGAACTTACCACCGTTGCCTTACCGTCAGTTACGACTTCGTCAATATTTGTATCCAAGGCATCGTCGATGTCATCCGGCTTGTTGGCATCACCGTCCCCGTAGTACAACAGCTTGAAGTTGTCGAAGCAAGTCCAGTCGTTCGTAATCTTACCTGTCTTACGTACGCCTAATACCGGTTCTTCACCCTCTTCTACACGGAAACTGAAGTCGCCCTCGTATTTACCTTCTTCAAAAACTATTTTCGCCCCACTCACACCATTAATAATAAAATGATATAACATACCTTCATCTTCTGGGGTCAACAACGTATCTGCCACGGCCTTGTCGTCTGTCGTGTATTTATATTCACTTAAGTTCTCGAAGATGGAAACCAGTTTTTTGTTCCACTTGGATTCATTGCCGTCCAAATAGACTTGCGCGTTCAGAGGCTCCACACCTTCACGACGAGACAAAGCCGCAGGAGTAATATCTCCCGCACGGTAGAAGCCATTGTAAACCAAACGGTAGTAACCGGCAGGCATGTTGTAGAGCTTCTGGTGGATTCCAGCAGTATCATTAAAGATTTCATAATTCAATCCACTCGTAGCCGTACCACCGGTAGCCGTCCAACCATCCGATGATGAAGCATCTTCCCATACCTGCGTAGTTTCGTTAAAAGTACGCGTTTGGAAACCCGGGGTGATAATCAGACCTGTGGCGTCCACCGGCGCATCCTTAGACGCGGTAGAGAAATCAATGACCCCACTCACCATCTTGGTATAAGCCTTGTTAATCTTGGCATTATAGTCGTCGATTTCTTCCATGGAAGCAAAGATGCCCTCACCGCTTATCTTTCCTTCGATTTCCAAAACTACCTTTTCAAGTTCCGCAAAACCGTCCGTATCAACATAAGCGTCATAACTTTCTTCACCTACAGAAGTCAGCTTGTCATTATGGTTGTCGTTTCTCTTCTCCAACGCGGTAGCCGCATCAATGGCTTCCTGACCGGCCTTGATAGCCGCATTCAAGTCTGCCACTTGCTCATTGTACACTTCCAACGTCAAACCTTCAGACACAGCCTTGTTTGCCGATTCGATGGCTGTATTCAGGCCGTCCTTGGCTTCTTGTGTAGTGAGAACCTCTTTATTCACCATGTCCGTAGCTGTTGCTATCAAAGCATTGATAGAAGTCTCGGCGCCGGTCATGTCTTCAGCTCCCAAATACTCTACTTCAAACTTATCAAAAACCGTCCATGTACCGGTCCAATCGACAGAAGCCGTAGCTGTTTTGATACCCAGCCGAAGCTTACCATCCTCGCCCACGTAGCAAACCACCTCGTTGACATACCGATCTGGGAACTTCGCAAACGTTTCCGCTACCGCCGGTTTGAGACGAACCAACCACTTATCCTTGTATTGCGGGTCGTCCGTAAAGGTGATTTGTTCGTAACGCTCGGCCGTACCCTTTTCTTCTTCCGTCAAAGGATAGTCCATCACGTGATGAAGCTTCACTGATGCATCGTTGGCGAACAGCGACCCCAAGATGTCATTCGCGGTATCACCTTCCTGTCCCCAAGACTGCTGCCAAGAGTTGGAATTGTTCGAACTCGGGGAATAGAAACCCTGCATCGTAATCTTGTAAGAACCTGAAGGCAAGCCGTTCAGTTCTTGCGACACTTCACCGTCGCCTCCTTTAGCATTCCAAAGTTCGGCCACCCCTGTATTATCATGTTTCAAGTCACCTTTTCCCGTCAATGTCCATCCATTAGTACCATTCGAGAAATCCATGTTGGTGAACAAGCCCGTCACTGTACGCAAGCCATCTTCCGACTGCAAAGACTCCAACACGGCCTGTTTCAGAATCCGGTCTGCACGTGGCTGGATGCTGTCCACTTCGTTGGGATTGAACGTGCGTTGCGCAAGCCCGTCAGCTAATAAATCCAAATAATCCTCATACAAAGGCAGTCCCACTTCCTCGTACTCAGTCCCAGCATAAGCTTCTTCCAATTCTGCAGATTTTTGTGCCAAAGTCTTATATGCAGAAATATCCATAGCTAAGGAGTCCATGCGAAGCTGAACCGTAGTAATGAATCCCATCAAGGTCTCGTCATCCAACTGTTCATTGGCCACCGCATCCTTGGCTGCCTTTATGGTCTCTTCGTATTTTTGCTGGCCGGACACACTGAAACGTTCATTAGCCCCTGTATATTCCGCATATTTGGCTTCCGCATCCTTTATGTTTTGCTCCAACATACTACGAACCGTAGCGGCATCGGCCTTTCCCAAATATTGCAAGGTAAAGTTATCTACGGCTGTCCAGTTAGAGTTTGCGTTTTCTACGACCATTCCAATCGTAGCCGTCCCGCCGATAACAGAAAACTCTAATGTATAAGGAGCAAAATAGCCGTTCGCCTTATCCGGATTTTCAATCGCCGGCACATCCGCTTCTTTACGAACCTCACCGGCCATCGTCTTAGCCATCAGGAAACGTCCCTTGGGACCAGTCACATCGCCTTGTGCCAATACATTGGTCATGATATAAGCCCCTAAACGATACTTGCCATCCGGCAAGTCCTTCAGTTCCTGAGTAATGGACCAATTCGGTTGGTTACCTTCTTTCGGATCGATCCAATACTCAAAGAAGTTTTCACACTCCTTGCCGTCACTGGCTATCATCTTATCACCCGCCTTACGAGTGAAATTACCGCTCGACCCCTCTCTCTTAGTCACCCATCCATCCGTACTTTCGTTAAATGAAGGTTGGGAAATCAGTTCTGTCACCTCTATCGGTTTGCCAGACGTAGCCGAACTGTATTTAAATTCCAAGATGTCCAGTTTCAAGTCCTCTACAGCTTGCTCTACTTCTTCCGCTGTAGCATCCGTTCTATTATAGAGTGCCGCATAATCGGCAATTTTATCGAAACCTGCCACATCGGCGGCATCCAACTGCTCCTGTAACTTTTTCTTAGCCTTATATACGTTATAAGCCTCCGGTGTCACGAACTTCCAGTCCAGTTGTCCGTTCTCAAATCCGGCCATATTCGTATCGAGCACAGGATTCACACCCGTTTCACCCTCGTTCACGCCCATATAAGCATTCTTATACAATCCACCGCTGGCATTCACACCGAACTTGGTGTCTTCATCCAAAATCTTGATACGGTAATTGCCATCATCTTGTTTCGTGATTTTCCATAAAATATGCCCCTGCTTATTATGATCCACACAAATAGCCATGGAAGCCTCGCGGATGAAAAGTTCATGATAACCACCATTCGTTGGCCCGTTCATCATACTCATGCGCCATCCCTTAGCTGTCGTTCGATCCGGATCGCCCTCGGGACGACGGACTAATTCGTAATCTTCACCGTAACTCAAAGTTATCTCTTGCCCCTCATCGCCCACGACAAGTTCTGTCTTCCAGTTATTTTTCCAATCACCGTTCGTCATGAACTTTTGGGTAGCTACGTGATAGATATAATACACACCACCGCCCGTTTCGTCTTGGGTCAAATTAGGATCAACGAAAGACAAGGTCGGATCCGGCCAATTCTCGGATGCCCACAAAGGCATTGTAGATGAAGTCGCGCCGCAAAGCGCCATCAAAGCAAGTAATCTGTTTTTCATGCTTCTTGAAAATTAAGTTAATATAATGTATTAGTCCTTCTATTAGGATTTATTATGGCAGCAAAATTACAAGAAGTATTTTATTAAAAAAATAATTCAAGAAGAAAAAAGCAGAAAAACTCCATTTTTTAACAGTTTTGTGTCCCCACACAGCCCAAAACTGTGTAGGGACACAAATAGAAATAAGAAACAAAGAGACTTCTTCCTACCTTTTCAACATCTCTTAATCAACGTTTCGGATAAAGTTCCAAATCCTCATTCTGTAACAAATTAAAAACACGCAATGAATTATAATAAGATAAATCTAAATCTAAAGACTCATAAGTAGTAACAAAACCACACCCAGCAGAAGCTTTATCAAAGCCCAAAACAATTTTTAAAACCATCCCGTCAAAAGGGGTAATTTGAAAAGTACCTTGCTTATAAAAGGTACATTTTGCCCACATTGGCTCACGTTCTTCATAAAAAACAGGAACATCAATTCTATCATCTTCTGTAGCTATTTTTTGATTATATACCAAATACAATCGCTTCACATACTCTTCCACATATAACGACCAACCATTATCCGTTAACGGATCCATCGCCAATTCCCAACAAAAAGGTTTGTCCGGATTACTTTTATATTTTACATATACACCAACTGCTGCAAACCGATTGGTTTTGACATCTTCCATTAAACTGTAGATTGAACTACCAAATAAATCCGTTATCTCTATTCCCGCCATCCATGTATCAGGTTCGGAAGATTTTTTCTTCTGCGATTGATTCACTTTTGCAACCTCTTCATCACTTTGCACTAGTTCATCCTTAGTACAAGAATAACAAACACACAAAAAGAATAAAAAACCAATAAAATGTAATACTTTCATTATTATTTTTTTTAAAAGGTCTATGAAACATAAAGACTATGCCCATAGACCTTATAGTTAAAACAACCTAATTATAATTTATCTCACCATCACTTTTTCAGCCTTTACCGTTCCGTCGCTCATCTTGTCCCGACGGATATAAATTCCGCGCTGCTTCGGTTCGGCTACACGCACACCGTTGATGGTGTACCATTCGGAAGCAACCACTGTAGCCGTTTCACCACCGACAAATACCTCATCAATATTGTCCACGAAATCGTCCGGTCTATTGGTTTCTCCATCACCCAGATATTCAAGGGAGAAGTCGTCGATGCAAACCCAATCGTTGACCAATCCGTCATCCTTGCGCACACCGACAACCACAGATTCGCCTTCTTTCACATAGAAAGGTTTATCCACTTCATAATACCCCCATGTCATGGCAGCACGTGCCCCTAAACGTTTATCTGCCACACAGTGGTATGTACGATCGGAACCGGGGAACAGTGAATCGGGTAGCAACGCATCGTCAGGCGAGAGCAAGCCATCGTGTACACATTCGAACAAGCTGGCAAGTGGTGTTGCAAAGTCTTCCGTTTCCGTTTGGACATACAAGGAAGTTAATAGCTTTTCCGTTCCATCACGATGAGCTATTGCCGCCCCTATAAGGTCACCATACCGGTAGAATCCATAAACTTTGACACGATAATAACCTTGTTTCATACAATACAAGCCCTGATGAATATCAGCCTGAAGGTTATTGAAGAACTCGAATACGGAGTCGTTGGCCGCAGCCCCGTCCGGGTTGTTGGAAACCTCTACCTCCCAACCATCATAATTGAACACCATGTTCCCTTCTTCATCTTCTTGCTGGAACGACGGATTCTCCAACAGCTCGGTCACATCTAAAGGTTCGTCCTTGGAAGCTGCAGAGAAGTCGATGGCACTCTGTTTCATCTTGCCGTAAGCATTGTTCATATCTGCAATGTATTGCTCAATCTGCCCCACACTCTCGAATGAACCGCCGTCGATGAAATCCATAACTTCATAAACAATATTCAAAAGCGCGTCTACATCATCCTGGTCATACGAATCGTAAACTCCATCATTATATTCCTGATCATACCGGGTCACTTGACGGTCTATTTTATTCAAGAGTTCGATGGATGTATGGCCTTGTTCTATAGCGGCTGACAACGAGGCCATGGTTTCTTTGAACAACTGACCGGAAATCTCACCTTTTATAACTTCTTCCGCTTCCAAAACAGAAGTCTGCAAAAGCTCCTGCACGTCCAACGGTATCAGGCTCCCGTCAGCTCCCACCTGTCTGGCTTCATTGATTTTAGCCTGTAAGGCTGCCACTGCACCTTCCTGATTGTCCAATCCCAAATAAAGCACTTGGAAGTTATCCATCGTCACCCATGATTCATTGATGGTCACACCGGCCAACTTCACTCCCACACGGAGCTTGCCGTCCTCGCCTACATAGCAACTGACGGTATTGAGATAATTCTCCGCATTTTCTTTAAAAAAGGCTTGGGATGAAGCTTTATCGGTGGGGAGCCATTTGCCATTCAGGTTATCATCGGCCGTACCGGTCACCTGCTCCCAACCTCCTTCTGTCATTTTGTCGTTACGCGGGAAATCGGCGATATGATGGAGTAAGGCAGAGGCTTCATTCCCGAATACGGAAGCCTTCACCTTATTCACTTCGTCTCCTTCAAGCCCCCAAGCCCCATGCCATACGGACGTGGTCGGAGAACTCGGGCTATAGAAGCCTTGCATGGTGATTTTATAGAACCCTTCGGGCAAACCGGTCATGTCCTGATAAACTTCCCAATCCCGGCCATTCCAGACTTCGGTCATTTCCGTACCTTCGTTCTTAAAGTCGCCGTTTCCCGTCTTGGTCCATCCGTCATTGCTCTTTGCAAAGCTCGGGTTGACCAACAGACCTGTCACATTGTCAGTAGCCCCACTCTCCATCATGTCGGCCACATCTTGCTTAAACAGCTTTTCGGCGTATGCCTCAGCTCCGTCTATTTCCGCCGGAGCCATCGAACCATCGTCATAGGCCCGGTAGAGTTTGTCCAAGTAATCCTCATAAGAAGTCAAGCCTACCTCACTGTAAGGACTGTCGGTAAGTTTGTTTTCCAACGCCGGAATCACCACGTCGTTCAGTTTTTTATAAGTAGCAATATCCACTGCCAAGGAATCCTTTCGGGCATTCACCATCCGGATAGCGGCAGCCCAATCGTCATCTGTCAGTCCGGCATTGCCGGCAGCTTCTTTGGCATAGGCCAAGACTTCTTCATACTTCGCCTTGCCCGACGCCGAGAAGTGCGCATTGGCTCCTATCTGTTCCTGCAAATAAGCCTCTGCACTTTTTACCGTGCGAGCCAATTCGGCAGCCAATCCTCCTTCGCTACCCATATATTCGAGCTTCACATTGTCTATACCAAACCAGTTGCAATTGGTGTTTTCGGTCATAAAACCAAGCGTCAAATCACCGCCGCGGGAATAAAACTCCAATACGACCTTACGCGGTGTCGGCACGTCGGCACCACCCGGCGTACCATTCTTTATGCCATAAAATTTCACCGTATGCGCCTCAGCTCTGAACTTCTCGTCATATTTCGACGCATCGGCAAAGAGATATAACCCTCGGGGGATATCGTTCAAATTACTTTGATTATAACCCAGAGTCACTGCCGACAAACGGTAACGGCCGGAGGGCATGTTTCCGAACTTCTGGTAAAGATGTATGGCACTGGTCCCTCCAGGTTTTGTCCACTTCTCACAAAACTGGTCCATTACCACAGATTCATCGTCCGGGTCCTGATATTTGTCATTCTTCTGGTGTCCTAACGTAGGAGAACCGCCATCCTCAATCCAACCGCTGTTGTCTGCATCAAACGAAGGATTGGCCAGCAAATCGGTAAATTTGGGCTGTTCTTCCGAGGCTCCGGTCCCCAACCGGTCGGTCACAGCCTGTTGCAATTCATCCGCAGCACTCTCCAACTCCTCAACCGTGGCGTCTGTTTTTTCGTAAAGCGCCACATAGTTTGCCACATCCGTATAACCGTTCTCGTCTGCAAACTCCAATTGAGCCTGCAAAGCCTTTTTAGCCTGATATACAAAATAAGCTTCAGGCGTAACAAAGGCCCAATCGGTCTCTACTTTCTCGAAACCGCCCTGATCCTTATCGGCAAAAGGATACACCACCGTGCTGCCGGGATTTACCCCCCACACACCGTTCACCGTCATCTCATTTCCGGAAACCGTCCCGAAATCGGGATCCTGATCCACAATCTTTATCGCATAATAACCATTTTCCTGCTTTTTGATTTGCCACAGAGTATGGCCGTCCGAACCGCAATCCACGTATGCGCTCCCGGTACCGGTCACATAAATCTCATGGAAACGGTTGCCGTTGGACGGCCCGTTCAGCATGTTGAAAATCCAACCTTTACCCGGCACCTTCGGTTCCTGTACCAATAATGGCGGACGTTCTTCCCCGTAAGCCATGGTTATTTCCTGCCCGATGGAATCCACGCTCAGTTGCGTGCCGGAAGCATTACCGGCTGCAATAAACTTCCGGGTAGCCACATGATAGATGTAATACTTTCCCCCTCCCGTCCCGTCGGTTGCAAGATTGGGTTCCACTGTCACAATCGTGGGGTCGTCATACTCGGCGGCCCACAGAGGCATCGTTGAAGAAGTAGCGCAGCACAATGCCATGGCTGCAAGGATTCTGTTCTTCATTTCTCTACGTTTTTAAAGATTAATGTATAGTCTTCCTTTGACTCTTTACACGGCTTACGAACAAAGGCGCGAAAAAGCACAAAGGGAGGAAACTTTTTTTCGTTTTACCCGAAAAAAACTATCTTTGCCACCAAAAACAATTTAAATTGACGAATATGATCATAGCCGTAGACTTCGACGGAACCATCGTAGAACACCGTTACCCTGAAATCGGACGTGAGATTCCCTTTGCAGTAGAAACATTGAAAAAGCTCATCGAAGACCGCCACCAACTCATCTTATGGAGCGTACGGGAAGGGCGTTTGTTGGATGAGGCCGTAGAATGGTGCCGCCAAAGAGGAGTAGAGTTTTATGCCGTAAACAAGGACTTTCCGGAAGAGGACACCGACAAAAACCGACATTACAGCCGCAAGCTGAAAGCTGACTTGTTCATCGACGACCGCAACTTGGGCGGACTTCCGGACTGGGGTACCATCTACCGGATGATTAAAGAAAAGAAAAGCATGGCGAAACTGTTACAGGAAGAATGGGAAGAAGACCAACCCGTGGCACAAAAGAAAAAAAAGAGATGGTGGTTTTAACCTCCATCCCTTTTCCTTTCCGTATCCTATATATAAAGGTATCAATCCTTATCTTCAAAATCTTCCTCATGGAGATAACTACCGCCTTCGCGCGGAGATTTTGATTTACCGGAGCGCGCCTCTTTACCATAGCTCCCATAATTACCATAACCGCCATAGCTGCCATAAGAACCGTAACGGCCGTAACGGCCATAATTACCGTAACCGTAGTAATAACCATACTTGCGTTGTTGCAAGTCTACCCCGTTAAGCACCAAGTTCATCTTCGGCAATTTTCCTTCCTGATGAATCGTATTCACGATATTGAAATTACGTTTGAGAGAATAATCACACCGGCACACAATAAGAGTGGCATCAGCCAAACGCCCTAACAATAAGGTATCGCTCACCAGACCGACAGGCGGAGTATCGACAATCACCATGTCATACCATTCGCGGAAACGTGCAAAAGCATCATCCAAACGTTCCGAAGTAATCAGTTCTCCGGGATTAGGCGGAATCAAACCCGCAGGCAATACGTCCAGATTGGCATGCATGCCGTAATTGAATATCTGCTCACGCAAAAACCCGTCCGAACTGTCTTCCCCGGCCAAATAAGTCGTCAGCCCATGATGCCCCGTGACTAGACCGAACAACTTGGCCAATCGCGGCTTACGGATATCCAATCCGACCACCAAGACTTTGCGCCCCATCAAAGCCATACTCATGGCCAGATTGGTTGACACGAAAGTCTTTCCTTCACCGGGCATCACCGACGTGCACAAGAGCACCTTTTCGCTCTTCTTCATGACAAAGCCTAAATTGGTACGCAGGCTACGGAACGTTTCCTCCATTATATCATTAGAATTCTCCCGGACGACAATCGCCCTTTTGCCGTCCTTCAAATCCCCGGCCACGAAAATATCGCTCAAGACGGCCAAATCGGTCAATTTTTCAATATCATTACGTCCTTCGATGCGATAGCGCAACAAGTTCAGCAAGTATATCAGTCCGGCCGGGATGGCTACACCCAAGACCAAAGCGATAAGTGCCACCAGTTTCTTTTTCGGAGAAATAGGACGGATAGTACTTTCCGGCGCGTCGATAACCTGCGCCTTGTCCACCGTGGAGGCCAAAGAAATGGCGTTCTCCTCGCGCTTCTGCAACAATATCTGATAAAGTGCCGCCTTTACAGACTGCTGACGGCCAATATCGGTAAGCACACGTTCCTGGGTAGGCGCATCGGAAAGACGTCCGATGAAGAGGTCGTATTGCTCGTCCACATGCCGCTTCTGCACGCGCATATTATCATATACCGTAGAAAGCGAATGACGGATGCCCGGATAAAGGGAAGAAATGGCATTGGTAATCGACACCACCACGGGCGATGACTCGGGAGCCGTTGTCAACAAGCGTTTACGCTCCACCACTTTTGCATTGTAACCTGCAATCATGGAATTCAAACTTTCGTCCGTCAACCCAAGATTGGCAGGAATGATTTCCATGTAGTTGGCCGGATTGTCCACATATTCCTTCAAGGATTTCACCAAAAGCATCTGGGTCTGCAACTCTATCTGTTGCGTCTGGTAATTCTCCAAACCCTTATATGCCGCTTCTGCGTCTGACATCAAGTCCACCAACTGATTTCTTTTCTTATACAACTCCAAGTCCGACTCTGTCGTGCCTAATTCCGCGTCAATGATCTTGATACGTTTGTTGACAAAGGCTTCCGTCTTGAGAGCCACCTCGTTTTTCACCTCGTTGGCATCCTCATTATACACGCGAATCAGCTCGTTCATATAATCTTCCGCCCGTTGGCGCTGCGTATCACTCATGGTAATACGGGCTATCGTCGTCATCTTGCTGATAGGCTCAATGGAAGTGGCACCCAAAAAAGCTTCGGCCATGATTGCAGGACGGAAAATGCCTATCCTCAAAGTCCGGCCATCGGATGCACCGGCAAAATTGGGATTCGGGCGCAATGTCACCCAACCGGACAATGTCTTCACCCTTACCGGGAAACTCTTGACATCGGCCTCGAAACGTTCCCGCAACGCTTCACCCTCAATATGGTAACCACCTTCTTGCAAGGGCGAGATTTCCATAGACAACGGCATAGACAAAGTATCCAAATCCACCGGTGACATGTCGGCCACGACCGGTGACGTACGGTAAAGCTCCTCATCACGCAACACACCGTCGAACGAATAACGGACATACAGTTTAAGATTTGTCACCGCACGCCGCGCCAACGTTTTGCTTCCCAAGATTTCCACTTCATTGTCAAAACCGTTGCTGTTCGTCAAAACGCCCAATTGCGTAAAGTCGGCCAATCCCCCCCCCGACATTCTTCTTTTATAGGGGTCATCCTCCTTTATCAGGACTTCCGCCCATGTGGAATAGACCGGAGATTTACACCTAAGATATAAAAAGGCAACGAAAAGACAACCGATAATGGATATGGCAAACCAATGCCAATGCAAGATGACCGCATCCAATATCTCACGATAGTTAAAACCGGAATCCTGTTCCTCAACAACGTCGTTGGTTTGAAAAGTTTTTTGGGGCATGATATTGTTTTTTTACTCTATGATTATTCTTGTCCAAGCCGCAAATTTAGAAATATTTGACATACATTCCAAATAAATAGACGAAATAGTTCTTCATTTCGTATTTTTTAGTTCACAACCCAAATAAAAATCAATATTTTATTGTATGACTACTAAAAAATATATACATTCGCAGCCACGTAACCAACCATTCGAAGAGATAAAACATGAAAATTAAGAATCTGGAAGAATCCGGCATTGTAAAATTGGCTGTCATTTGCAACGACATCGCGTTGCTCATGGTGAGTTACTGGCTTGCGTTCGCGTTCTCCTACGGTTTTGCATTAGCCGGCTGTTTTCCGTATGCCTTAAAAATCACATTGCTCATCGGTGTCCTCACCATTATCCCCACGTCTTACGTAGCCCCACCCCTCTTCCTGAAACGGATGACGCACGGCAACGACATCCTGGGGCGTTCCGTTTACACAGTTTCCCTACAAACCTTGTTCATGATGACGGCCATGAGCCTGATACGACACTCCTACATGACTGCCGGAGAAGTATTGACCGGAAGTTGCATCTTTCTATGCCTGCTGTTTTCCGAACGTTCCATCATACACCATCACCTGAAACGTTTCCGTTCGCAAGGGCACAACCTGCGACATGTGATATTAGTAGGCCATCCATGGAATCTGGCAGACATTTACCATACCTTGAACGACCATTCTCTCGGATTCAAAATCCAAGGCATCTTTACCCGTAAGGACTTGCCGGAATCTATGCAGTTACCCAAATTGGGAGACCGACGTGCAGTCATGGCATATCTGCAAGAGCACCCCGAAGTGACAGACTTATACATGGTGCCCGATACGGATTACACCACAGAAACGGAAGAAATCTACAGATACTGCGAGAACCACATGATTCGTTTCTACGCCCTGCCCGTATTCATGGAGTTCCTGACCAAACGCATGGAATTGTCGCATTTAGGCAGTACCATGCTGCTGAGCGTACGAAACGAGCCGCTGCAAGACCCGGTGAACCGCGGGGTCAAACGACTTTTCGATATTTTGACATCCGGGCTATTTCTGCTCACCGTATTTCCGATTGTGTACCTCATTGCAGGTATCATCATCAAAATACAAAGTCCGGGGCCGATTCTCTTTAAACAAAAGCGGAACGGACTGGACGGAAAAGAGTTCTATTGCCTGAAGTTCAGAAGCATGCACGTCAACAAAGACAGCGACCGCATACAAGCCACCAAGAACGACCCGCGCAAATTCAAATTCGGCAACCTGATGCGTAAAACCAACATCGACGAGTTGCCGCAATTCATCAACGTGTTTAAAGGCGACATGAGCCTCGTAGGGCCGCGCCCACACATGCTGCTCCATACGCAGGAATACTCGCGCCTGATCCGCCGTTACATGGTGCGCCATCTGGTAAAACCCGGCATCACGGGATGGGCACAGGTGCAGGGCTTCCGCGGCGAGACGAAGACACTGGACCAGATGGAGAACCGCGTGAAGGCCGACATCTGGTACGTGGAAAACTGGAGTTTCGGGCTCGACCTCCGCATCATGTGGCGCACGCTCCTGAACATGCTGAGGCACAATGAGGAAAATGCTTATTAATCACATATACATATAATATTATGAAAGGTATCGTATTGGCCGGCGGGTCGGGCACACGTCTCTACCCCATCACAAAAGGCGTAAGCAAACAAATGCTTCCCATTTTCGACAAACCGATGATTTATTATCCCGTATCGGTCTTGATGCTGGCCGGCATCCGCGACATATTGATCATATCCACGCCTCACGACCTTCCGGGATTCCGTCGGCTGTTGGGAGACGGTAGCGACTTCGGCGTACGCTTCGAGTATGCAGAACAGCCCTCTCCCGACGGATTGGCTCAGGCTTTCCTCATCGGACGCGAATTCATAGGAAGCGACAGCGTCTGTCTGGTATTGGGTGACAATATTTTCCATGGAGCCGGATTCACCGGCATGCTGCGCGAAGCTGTGGCCCATGCCGAACGAGAGGAAAAAGCCACCGTATTCGGTTATTGGGTGAACGACCCGGAACGCTATGGCGTGGCTGAATTCGACAAGGCCGGCAACTGTCTGAGCATAGAGGAAAAACCGGCTTCGCCGAAGAGCAACTACGCCGTGGTGGGCTTGTATTTCTATCCCAACAGTGTGGTGGACGTAGCGGCGCACATCAAGCCGTCGGCCCGGGGCGAACTGGAAATCACCACGGTGAACCAAGTTTACCTGAATGAAAGGAAACTGAAAGTAAAAACCCTCGGAAGGGGATTCGCTTGGTTGGATACCGGCACGCACGACAGCCTCTCCGAAGCCTCTACTTTCATCGAAGTCATCGAGAAGCGGCAAGGGCTGAAAGTGGCCTGTCTGGAAGGTATCGCCTACCGTCAGGGTTGGATCAGCGCGGAGAAATTGCGTGAAGTGGCTCAGCCTATGCTGAAGAACCAATACGGACAATACCTCATGCGCCTGAGTGAGGAGGTTTTCGAGCAGGAATAAACTGATTTCTCTTTTTCATTTTGACCGGCGGGAATGCAAGGGT
>ERZ779896.414-NODE-414-length-56466-cov-10.229175_pt1 | contig 56466 bp, 58 predicted proteins | sample MGYA00511067_ERZ779896 | MGnify/ENA primary metagenome ERZ779896 (study PRJEB29588, sample SAMEA2161597) | human gut metagenome | biome: human gut; feature: human-associated habitat; material: faeces | place: Denmark | collected 2008/2010 ... | reverse complement strand
GGAGGAACGGCGACAGAAAGGGGGTTATTGCGCCCTCCGTCAGACTCAAACGAACTGGAACTCAATAAAGGACAAGAATGAAACCGTAATTGCTCATAGGGGCGATTGCGGTCTTTTTTTGTCTCAAAATCGAAAGGAGCAAGCATTTTATGAGCGAACTCAACAGTACCAACGCATGGCCCTTCACCGAGATCCCTGCCGAGGAAAGACTGGACATTAACGCGATTTTCGGAGACAGCACGGATACAGCCAATCAGGGCAACCCCTTTGAGGTACAGGCGACTGCCGCAGCACCCGCACCGGCACCTGCGACGCAGGAAATGCCGGCGGCACCCGCTGTGGAAGCAGCCGCACCGATGCCAGCTGTTGCCCCGCCGAAGGAAGCTCCCGCTCCCGCACAGCCGGAGTCAAATGCAGCCGCAGGAAACCCCATTGCCGCGGCTTTTGAGCAGAAAACGGCGGAGAATACCAAGAAGGGGCTTTTGGAAAAGCCGCCTGTCTTCTATCACAAGGGTGTGAAGGAGGACATCGAGGACGCCTCTATGACCTTTGAAGAGCTTCGTATCCGCAAATCTGAGGACTTCACCGATCTGGAGGAGGGCAAGCGCGTTTCCTGGAGCGTGGAATACTGCGGTATTCGCAAGGAGATCAAGGACCCCAAGGGTACCACGATCATTTCCATGAAGGAGACCATCGAGCGTTCCCGTGAATTTCTGGAAGCACTCAAAAAATCAAAAGAGAAGGACCCCTGCTGCTATGTTAAGCCCAAGGTGGAGATGAAGACCAAGGGCAACGCCGCCTACAAGGGCAGATTCGGCACCTTGGAAGAGGCGCGGGAATCGGATAAGGTCATCTGCCTGATCCCCTCCCGCGACGGCAGGATCTACGAGCTTCGCAAAATGGAGCAGGGCGAGTTCATCGCCCCCAAAAACAATGTAGTGGATTTTTCGGAGATCAGGGCTGGGTTTATCCCAGCCCTGCCGAAGATCCCCGCACAGCTCATGGGCGAGATCATTGCGTTTTTCCGCTCCTTTATGACGGAGAGCGAGGAAAATGAAGCGATGGCGCAGATCTATTGGGATAAGGCAGAAAAACGTTTTTTTGCCTATGTTCCCAAGCAGAGCGTATGTAAAGAAGAGGTTGAGGCCAATCTTCACGACTGCCCGTACGATGATGAGGAGCGATATATCTGCTATGCAGATATTCACTCCCATAACAGCATGGACGCCTTTTTCTCCGGAAAGGATGATAGGGACGAGTGCTCCACGGGGCTCTACCTTGTCCTCGGAAGGCTCGATCATTTCTACCCGGAGATCAAGGCCCGCATCTTCTGCGGCGACAGCTTTGTTCCCATTGACCCCGATACGGTCGTCGAAGGGTTGGAGCGCCAGTTTCCGAGAGAGTGGCTGGAGCAGGTCAGCATCCGCAGGAAAGAGAGCGTAAGAGTGGAAAAGAAACGCGGCTTCATGGACCGTCTCGCGGAGGTGAAGTGGTGAAATTCCCGATGGATCGCCCGGTCAAGATCGTGATGCTGGGCGCGGGAGGGACCGGCGGCTATGTCGCGCCCTATCTCTTTCGCCTACTTCACATGCTTGATAGGCCGGCACGTTTCGTCATCTGCGATGGGGACATTGTGGAGCTGAAGAACCTTGACCGGCAAAATTTTGTCCCGGCGGATCTCGGAGAAAACAAAGCCCGTATTCTGGCAGAACGCTATTCCACAGTCCTTGGTATGGAAACAGAATACGTCCCCAATTTCATCGAGACGCTCCCGGAGCTGATGGCGCTGATTGCGCCGAACTTGTGGGAGACCGACGGATTTCGGAATCGGTACGCTGCGGAAATGGTGATCCTGCTCGGCTGTGTGGACAACAATCGGACGCGCCAGCTCTGCCATGAGGCGTTCCGCCAAAGCGAGGATCTCGTCTACATCGACAGTGGCAACGGCAGCTACACCGGTCAAGTGGTCTGCGGCGTGCGGCGGAACGGCCATACCATGCGAAAGCCCATCGGCAGCGTCCATCCGGAAATGCTGAGGATCACGGATAAGTTTCCGTCGGAGCTAAGCTGCGCCGAAGCGGCGCAGGCGGACCCGCAGAGCATCGTCGCCAATGTCATGGCGGCCACGGCCGTTTTGACAATGGTATATAACATCCTGACGCACGGAGAGAATATCGCCCTTCAAACAGATTTCTCAACGAGGACGATCCGCATGCAGACGGTATTGGAAAAGCAGTCGAGGAGGAACGCCGCATGAAGAAGGTAACCGTAGACGCCCGTGCGTTCGCGGACGCCATGAGTAAGGTCAGTAAGGTGCCGAAAAAGAGTGCGATCCCCATTTTGGAGGAGGTCGCGGTCAGCATCAAGGCCGGATGCTGTACGCTGGCCGCAACAGACATGGACACATGGCTCGCAGCAGAGCTTCCGGCTCAAGGCGATGATATGTCCTTCGTTTTTCAGAGGACAAAGGATGTAATGAAAGCCTGCGCCCATTTTGAAGGGGAATTGGCACTTACCCTTGATACGGAGGACAAAAAGAATTGGAAACTGGAGCTGCACTGCGGGCAAAGGGCTGCGACATTCACCGTTGCCTCCCATGAAGATTATCCGGAGTGCAGGACCGTAGAGAATGATGCATCCCTGCGTGTGAACGCCGCAGAGCTTTTCCGCAGCGTCGAGCGTGTGCGCTATGCTGTGCAGAGAGCCGATCCGAGCACAAATCCGAAGGCCGCCTGTATTCAGTTTCGCGGTAACCGGATCTTCTCGCTGGATGGGCGCCGCATGGCCTGTGACTCGCAGCCGGATACCGTCTTTCCCCTTCCGTGTCTGCTTTCGGGCGATGCGCTTGTACACCTGAAGGCATTTGGGGAGAGCGAGGTCACGATGCAGGTCGATGAACGTGCCGTCTGCTTTTCGAGCGGCACGCTGAAATTGTATGCCCGCAGGTATGGCGCGGACACCTATGATCCCGATACCGCGATCCCCCAAAAGTATCAGGAAGTGATCACGGTGCGAACGGATGAGCTGATTCGTGAGCTTACCTATCTCAAAGAGTGCGCCGGTGTCTATGCATATCCGTATGTACGCTTTGCGGGGGAAGAGCTTTCCATGAACGCGCCCTCCGGCCATTTGGCGACCCATGTCTCCATGTCCGGACGGGGCGATATGTCCATAGGCTTTGATCTTCGCTATATGCTCGAGGCGCTAAAACAATTTCGGAAGGAACCGGAGGTGCGCCTCAAGCTCAGCGGCATCTACACCCCCATCGTGATCGAGGCGGAGGAACGCAGCGATTTTGCGCTGGTACTGCCCGTCCGTCTGCGTGAGGAGAGGGCTGCCTGAGTACCAAAAGAAAAATGGGAGGCACACGCCGCCCGAATAAAGAAAAAGGAGAAATGCAATATGAAAACCGTCTACATTCCCAAGGGAGAAACCGTCCGCTATGAATCCCTTACAACAGAGCATCTGGTCGTTCACGGCTGCCTTGAGGTGACTCGCGGCATCAAAGCCAGAACGATCGCAGGGAGTGGAACAGTCCGTGCCGGAGCCGTGAATGCCGACGTGATCCGCGTCGATGATATGGACGCCGGCAGCATCGTCTGCAAGCGCCTGCTCGCCAAACGTGTGCAGTCCCCGGAGGTTTTCGCCTCAGAGAGCGCCACCGTGTCCTGCTTCCTCTCCGCAGCTTATGTGGAGACCGGAAGGCTGACAGTGACACTCAGCGAGATCGACGAGGTGAAGGCCGAGGAGGTCGTCAACCTGACGCCGAAAAAGCGCACGCTTTTCGGTACGCTCCTCGCTTCCCTGCTCCGCTCGTTTTGGACAGCCTTGACCGTCCACGGTCAAAAGGAGCCGACGGTCATGACTGACGCCTGCGAAGCGGTGCCGGAGGGTGTTACCGAATCGACGCGGGAGGAAACACAGGAGCCCGAAGCGGAACAGGCCGTGCCGTGCGAGGAAGAGAACGCCGTCGAGCCGGAAGCCGTGGATGAAGAGCTCAACCGCATCGTCGCCATCTTCAAGCTGGCGCGCGAGCAGGGCTACACCCTCAAGCTCATTCCCGGCACACCGGAGGAGAACGCGCCCGTGTTCGACTTTGAAAACGAGCGCATCCTCCGTCCCGCAGCGTAAGCGCCTATGAGTGAGATCATCTTTGAGAGCAGAACACAGATCAGCGAAAACGGCAATGTCATTCTCTATGAAAAGCGCTATCACGGCGTTCTGACCGAGAACGGCAGCGTCCGGCTGAAGGCATACTGCGCCAAGCGTATCCCACTTGGCACGGTAACCGAAGCCAAAGCATCTGCGCAGACCGCAAGAAATTGGAAGGGCGCGGCATGAGCCGCGCGAGCAGAAGGCAAGGAGCAAAGCGTTCCTTGCCTTTCTTCTATCTTTAAGAATGGAGGAACCATTATGTCAGTGAAATCGCAGGAGAGCAATATGCGGCGCTTGTCCATGCTGCTCAGTCATGACCTCAGCTTCATCGGCGGCGAAAGGGAATGCGGTCCCAACGGCAGCAAGAAGGCTTTTCTCAATACAGGGAAGGCTTTTCTGCGAGCCCTCGCAAGGGATCTTGGGCTTCATGATGTGACCGTCAGCGCGAATAGCGGCGGCATCGCCGTATCGGGAGAGTGTACCCTGATCGGGATGTGGGAGACAGGCGGCATTTATGTCTGCCTTTACCAGAGCGCCGGTGGCGGCAATGATGTGCTTCTCTACCGCACCGTCCGCCACTGTCGGGACTATAAGGGCGGCTATAACCGCTTCCTCTCCCGCAGAGACCTTGAAGGAGGCTCCTATGCGCATTTGCTGGAGACTCTGAGCAGGCTGAGAAAGGATCGGGTGGATAATAATGAGCGAGCCGCTTGAATTGCAGGCGCAAAGGCCCTACGCCCTCGATCAGCTCACCATGCTTCAGTCGCAGATCATGCAGACGATACAGGGCATGGTCGTGCTGCGGGCAAGGATCGAAAAGCAGCGCCGTAGCAATATAGAAGCGGCGCGGGACACCTACACGGAGCTTGACCGCGCCCGCGAGCGTTTGATCGAGCAGCTCTCCAAGTCTGAGCTGTTCCTGCTGGAGATGGAGGAGTATCCTCTCGCAGCGGCAGCCGATCAGCTTCGGCGTGGGCTTGCGGGCTTTAACCTAATGAGCATGGGCTATAAGCCGATCTATGAAGCGCTCGCCAGGTTTACCGCGTCGTTTCCTACGGGGCAGAAAACCAACGCCGCGATCGTCGGTCGGCTCATGAACAATATTAAGCTCGGGTACTATCCCACCGATCCCGACCACATCTCACTGATCCTGCGCGGCATCCGATTTCCGGAGGGCGTCACCACGAACCTTTTCGACCCCTGCTGCGGCTGTGGCAAGGCCCTGCGTCAGTTGGCGCAGGGGAATAACTGCTACGCCTACGGCGTGGAGCTGGACGAGAGCCGCGCGGAGGAAGCGCAGACAAGGCTGCACCGCGTCGGCTTCGGCAGCTTCTTTCACAGCCGCATCAGTCACGAGGCGTTTCACCTGCTTTTTCTGAATCCGCCCTATCTGTCGGTCATCAACGAAGGCGGCGGGCGCTCCCGCCATGAAAAGCGTTTTCTGATCGAAAGCATTCCCACGCTGATGTACGGAGGGCTGCTGATCTATGTTATTCCCTACTACCGGCTGACCTCGGACATCTGCCGCATTCTTGTGGACAATTTTGACATGCTCTCCGTCTGGCGCTTTGCCGACGCCGAGTTTAAGAAATTTAAGCAGGTGGCGGTAATGGGGATTCGGAAAAAGCGAGGCACGGAATTGCAGGATACGCTATGGCTGGAGCAGTATGCTTACGCCCCCGCCTCGATACCGCTCCTATCACAGCTTCCGGAGAGCCGCTATGCGCTCCCCGCGCAGCCCTTGGAGGTCAGTACCTTCAAGGGGGAACGGTTCAATCAAAAGGAATTGGAGCAGCAGCTTAGAAGATCTGACAGCTTCGCCCAGATGATGGCACGCAGCGAATTGGATAGCGGCGTCAAGCGCCCGCTGCTCCCGCTGTCCATCAGTCAAATCGGACTGATCGGCGGCTCCGGCATGATCAACGGCCTGATCGAATGCGACACCCCGCACATCATCAAGGGCCGCATCATCAAGGTCGTGCGCACGGAGAGCGAAGAGAAATTCAACTATCGCGGCGACCACATGGGCAGCGAGATCAAGGAGACCATCTCGAATAAAATGATATTCAATGTCCTGACGCCAAACGGCTTCAAGGCATTGACATGAAGAAGGGAGACAAATACGCCATGGATAATAGTCCTGCCCGTTTTTTGCCTGGGGCCGTATGTGCCACGCAGGCCGCTTTGGAGGTGCTCTCACGAGCGCATCTGCTTCGGCTTTTGGAGCGGCACCTGCGCGGAGATTGGGGCGATACCTGCAAAAATGACCGGATAGCCAATGAACGTGCAATTTGCAACGGAAATCGGATCGTGTCGTGGTATCAGCTCAGCGGTAAGACCCGCGTTCTGATCATCACGGAGGCTGACCGCTCAGCCACTACGATCATGTTGTCTGAAGAATATTGATAAAGGAGGAAGGAAAAATGAGATCCTGCGATATGGTGATCGTTGTCCCCGTGGACAAACACACCGGAAATGATGAGGTCTTGCGCCTGCAAGCATGGGGAGAGGTCTCTGAGCTGCTGCGTCCCGGCCTCGGAAAGCTGTACCGCCAATTTAACCCATCGGGCAGCGCTTGGGAGCACAAATACCCGCGCCCTTTCGGCGTTGTGTTGGGCTGGCAAGAGCCGGAGGTGTTCCGAGAGCTTCTCAAAGCTGGAGAAGAAGCGCAGCATGAGGCAGTCGCTTTTCATCTGGAGGCGATGCTCCGCAAGGCAGACCTTGGCAGCGCGCAGAAAATCGGCGATACGCAGGTCTATTCCGCGGTTGTGGACGGCAGCGATCCCGAGCTGCTGGCACATGGCGTCTGGCATATTCTCATGCAAAAAGGCGCTCCTGTTCCGGACTGCGGCATTTACTATGCCGCGCTGCACCGTGCATCCGCAACCGAGGAGGAGCGGCGTGAGGTCATAGACCATGCTGACGAATACGCGGCGTGCATGGTCGTGCTGAGTCAGGGGGTGAAGGAGAGTGCTTGAGCTTGATAAAGATCGCTTTGCACAGCTCTTGCGGGAGGCCCCGGAAAAGGATGCGCTGTTTCCCGAGCCGCAGTACAGCCCCTACATTCAATCGCTGATAGATCGGTTAAAGGAGGAAGAGAGCCTTGACCTTGCCGCGATCGATTGGTCAGCCTTTGAGATGGCGGATGTTACCATCCCCTTCTTTCAGGACAACGCTGACGACACCTTAAGGAGCTGGATCATGGGGCTTATTGGAAGGACGCGAACGGCTCCGATCTTTCAGTCCCGACGACGCGTCTTCTTTTGAGGTGGTAGGATGTACGATTACGAATACGAGGCTGATATCCTCCTGTTCCTTCGCCTTATGAAATTTCTGCATACGGAACATCCGTTTGTATTGGAGCAGATCATCAAGGATTACCCTGCAGCGGATGAGGAAAATATTTGGATGATCCTCGATGAATTGTTGATGACCGTTTTCGATGAAGGTGCGCCGGACGAGGGTGACGATATGATGACCGTGCGTTTTTCCGATGAGCGGATCGACCGCCTCTACACGCAGGGCTGTAAGCATAGTGAAATACTGCCCTATCAGATCAACGCATGGCAGGAAAAGATCAAGGATGTCTTTCTCTTCTATGTAGCGGGGATTTCCTATTCCGTCTTTGATATTCGTTATCATTTCTCCGGTGACGGCGTGAAGTTTGACATTACGCTCTCGCCCGATTGCTATGAGCCGAGTATCTTTCTGAATTCTATCATCAACATGATCCTTTACTGCAAGAGAGATCTTGCGCGCATAGAGTCTGCTGAAGCAAAGGCGCAGGCAGCTCATGCCAGCATTAGAAAGGAGGCCGCATAATGGCGGAGTATAAGAGAAAGGACATGCCGGAGGATATGATCATCCGCATTTCGCCCGGTCGGAATACGATCACCGTGCAGGAATGCAGCGCAAACGGCGTGATGAGCTATCGAGAGATCGATCCAATCGAGTTCTACTTTGCACTCAACGGAAGCTGCATCAGCAATGTGTATCAGCGCAGTGGGTTCCTGCCGGAGCACTGTCTCCACATTTCCATGAACGCGTCGGAGCGCCACTATGTCATCTGGAACCCAGAGCTGCAGGCGGATGTTATTTACCGCGACACCGAATACCGGAGCTTCCCGCTCCCGCGGCTGATATTTGGTCTCCGGGTCCTCGGCAACGGGAAAGTTGCAGACTGCTCTATGGGCGTCGTCGCTGATGAATCGCCCACCGAGGATACGCCGATGTTTTTTTATCCCTTCTCCAATGTCTATGAGGACGACCGTGTGTGTACGGGAAACAATGTGCTGCCCCGTTATAAAAAGCTTTCGGCGCTGAAAAACTTCCCCCGCTATCTGCTCGGCCTGCCGGATAACGATGATATGTTTGACCGCAGGCACAACCGCAAAGAGCTGGAGCACAAGGAGCTTATGGAGCTTTTGAGGGACAAGGACCCCGCGTATTACTATACGGATATTCTTGTTCCAAACGGACGCACACTAAGCGACTTTATCAACAGGAGGTAAGGATGGAAGCGAAAACGACAAGGGAAATGCAGGCTGCTCTCGCAAAGCCCTTTGCACCGGAGGATCTGGAATGGAGACTTCAAAATACTAACGAGGAAAAGATGCGCGGTATGGCAGTCCCCTATGTGACAAACCGCGCCATTCAGAACCGTCTCGACGAGGTCTGCGGTCCGGAAAACTGGTACAACGAGTTCAAGCCGTGGCACTCCAACGGAAAAAAGGATTCGCAGCTCTGCGGCATCGCCATCCACTTTGAGGGCAAAGGCTTTATCACCAAGTGGGACGGTGCCGAGGACTCGGACATTGAGCCCATCAAAGGCGGGCTTTCAGACAGTATGAAGCGCGCGGCATATCAGTGGGGCATCGGACGCGTTCTTTACAGCCTCGATACCGTGTGGGTGGACATCGAACGGCGCGGCAAAAGCTATGTCATTAAAGACAGCGAGCGCCGGAAGCTGGACAACGCCTACCTGAGCACACTCGAAAGTCTCGGGCTGGAGCCTGCCAAAGCGTGCGGCATTCAATCCCTGCTGACACCCAAGACTGCATCGGAACAGGAAAGCGGCAGCGGCAAAAAGGCGCCGGATCAGAAGGCACCGCAGCCGAAAGGCAGCGCCGCACAGCCGACGGCAAAGACGCAGAAGAGCCCGCCACAGTCCCCGGCGGCACCGGCGCAGCAGACACCCCCACCGGCACATAACGGGAATTCGGAACGCGGCGAGCACAGCGGCAAGACCGTTCTGTTCGAGGGCGCAGCGCAGGCAGAGCCTGCAGTGGATCTCTACACCGTTCTGGCGGCCAAGGTTCAAGGCGGCATGAGCGGCAGCAACACGCTGGTCAATCTGGAAACGCCTGAGAAAAAGCAGCTTTATGCCTATGTGCGCGGTACGCGGCCTGAACTGACGCCGGGAGCACAGCTTTCCAATGTAAAGCTCACGACGCGCAAGCAGGATACCGTGATTTTCTATGTACTGGAGTCCTACGAGGTCTACCTTGCCGGGCAGCAGGCAGCGTAAGAGCATCGAACCGAAACAAAGAAAGGAGCAGTCCGTTGAAAAAAATCGAGCAATTTCAGATCATCGGTATGACCATTTCCGGCTTCAAATCCTACGAAGGGCCCACGGAGCTGACCTTCGGCAATCCCACCGTCATCACAGGCGGGAACGGGCGGGGCAAAACCAGCATCGCGGACGCCATCGCCTTTGTCGTGACCGGTCTCCCCTTCTTCGGGGAGCGCGGGATCGACCGGCTCCACAATGAGAGCAACCCGGATGTTGCCATTCAGATGTATTTTGTGGATGAAACCGGCGCTGCCCACAAGCTGATCCGCACCCGCAAGAAAAACCGCATGACCATCACCTACGACGGCTATGAGATTCGCCAGCTCGATCTCACCGACCTTTTTGGTGAGCGGGATGTCTTTCTCTCCATTCTGAATCCTCTCTACTTTATTGAGGAATTGGGGGAGGACGGCAAGAACCTGCTGGAGCGGTATCTGCCGCTCATTCCGCAGGAGATGATCCTCGCACAGCTCGCCGAGCCGGTGCGCGCATCCTTGAAGGACGAATTTCTTTTATCGCCGGACGCCTATCTCAAGCGCCGGCGCGAAGATATTCGTGGTCTTGAGGAACGCATCACCTACCTTGGCGGACAAAGGGACCTTGCCGCCGCGCAGGAGGAGCAGCAGCAAAAGACGCGGATCGAGCTTGCCGACCAGCTGGACAGTCTCAAGGCAGAGATCGCCGCGCTGGAGGAAAAGCAGTTTGCCGGTCTCGACACCGCCCGTATGCAGGAGCGGCTCGTAGAGCTGAGCAGCCTCTACGATGAGGCGGTACAGGATGTGCGCGGCGACGCTTCGGAGCAGCAGAAAGCCCTTCAGGAGCTGCGGGAAAGGATCATCCGCAGGCAGGCAGAGCAGTACCAGTCGAAATTCACACAGCCTATGGCGGAAGCCTATGCAAGAGTCAACGATCTGGGCGCACGGTATCAGCGCGAAATGACCTCTTACAAAGCATTTCACGCCGGTATGGATTGTCCCGTCTGTCACCGCAGCGTGACGGAGGAGACGCTTCCGGAAGTGCAGACGGCACTTAAAAAAGTGATCTCTGAGCTGTACGCTGCCGGAACGGAACAGAAAAGCCAGCTCACCGAGCTTCAGGAAATGGATAAGAAGGCAAAGGCGACCTTCGAGCAGTTTCAGGCAGAGGACCTGCGCAAGTGGGAAGCCGAAGCCGCCGAGCTGGAGCAGCACAGCGCGGAGTATTCCGACGGCAGCTCTCAGACGGCCGGGCAGCTGCGTGGGGAGATCCAAAGCCTTACAGCGGAACTGGAGTACGGCAATCTCACACAGGCGGAGTATGACCGTCTCGGCGCATGCCGTGAGGAATGCCGTCAGGTGGAAGCCAAACTCTCCGCCCTCGATGCCATGACATCAGCGGAAACGCCCGACTTTGACCGTGAGATCCGGCAGGCGCAGGACAGCATCGGTGAGATCAAGCGGATCATGACCAATGTGATCGCCTATATCAGCAAGCGCGCGGAGCTGACCTTCTCGCAGCTGAAGATGAATAAGGTCGAAATATCCCTCTACGACGTGGTGAAATCCACCGGCGAAGTAAAAGACACCTTCAAGTTTACCTACGACGGCCGCCGTTATGACCGGCTCTCTCTTTCCGAGAAGATCCGGGCGGGCATGGAGGTGTCGGAGCTGATGAAGCGGCTCACGGGGCGCAACTATCCGACTTTTGTGGACAACATGGAGTCGGTAGACGACCTTGCCAACGTCCGTCCCACGGGACAGGTCATCATGGCAAAGTGCGTGGGCAATGCACCCCTGCAGGTGCGGCCGATAAAGCCTGTCGTCTATGTGGAGCAGCAGGCCGCCTGATAGGATGGTGATTCCGTTTGGCCGTCCGACAATACGATAAGATCCCCATCGTGGAAACGGCCAGACGGTGCGGGCTTGTCCTCGACTCCCGAACGCTTCGGCGGACGGAGGGCGAGGGAAGCTGCCCCTTCTGCGGTGACCACGGATCGGGAAAGCATCATTTAAGCCTCAATACGGATACCGACCAGTACCGCTGCAATCTGTGCGGCGCGCACGGCAACAGCGTGAGCCTGTATGCACGGATCAAAGGACTCAGCAACAAGGAGGCTTATTTGGAGCTGGCGCAGGAGGCAAAGGTGTACCCTATGCCCCAAGCGCCATCTCCCCAAACACAGGAGCGGCAGCCTGTTCCGCTGGAACGGCGCCATGCCGCGTATTCGGATATGCTGGAGCACTTAACGCTCCTTGACCGGCACGGTGAAAACCTGCTGGAACGCGGCTTATCTGAGGAACGTATCCGCGCGAACGGGTACAAGAGTATGCCTGAAACGGAGCGCGGCCGTCGGCTCTTGGCTGACCTGCTGCGCTCCCATGGGCATGAATTAAATGGTCTGCCCGGCTTTCGCACCTATTATGGCGAATGGACGCTTTCCGGTCCCAACGGGTTTCTTATTCCGGTTCGGAATAAGGACGGGCTCATACAAGGGCTAAAAATACGGCTGGATGAAGCGGACGCTCCAAACCGGAAGTACCGCTGGCTCTCCAGCCGTGGGCTTCCGAACGGCGCGCGCAGCTATTCCTGGGTCCATGTGACCGGCGACCGTTCGCGGAAATGTGCTTTTCTGACCGAGGGACCGCTCAAAGGCGATGTGGCCAGCTTTCTCGCAAGGGATGAGCTGTTCATCTGCATTGGCGGCGTCAACGCGCTGCACGGGCTGACCGATACCATTCGGGAGCTTGGTGTCCGCGAGGTCGTCGAGGCGATGGACATGGATCAGATGATCAATCCCAATGTGCGGAAGGCCGTCCTTGCCATGCGGAAGGAAGTGCAGAAGATACCGGGCATTCGCTATTCAAAGTACACATGGAATCCCGCCTACAAGGGAGTGGACGACTACCTCCTGAGCCGGGCGGCAACGATGTAAAGGAGAAACGATGTTAACAGAGCAAGAAAAAGCACGAATCCAAACGAAGATCCGAAAAGACGGCTATGGCATTACGCTGGAGCAAATGAAGCAGTATTTCAAGAAGCATCAGCACGCGCGGGAAATTGGTGACAAAAAAACGATGGAAAAAATCGAGTACCATCTGACCGATATCAATTTCCACTATGAATGCGGACTGCTGATCTCCGGGCAGTATGATAAGCTCCCGGAGGTCATCCAAAACTGGTGAGACAACTCACCATAAAAAGAAAGGAACGACACGAATATGGATAACATCATAAACATGGGTGAATTTATCGGTGCCGCCACCGGTGATAAGCGGCACATGTTGGGAAAGTTTCTTTATTTTTCTCTTTCCAATCTTCTGGTAGAGAAAGAGGAACTTTCCGCGCTCTGTGAGAGCATGGGCATTGCTTACGCCGGGTGCAACCGACTCTCGGTGTCGGATGCGTTTCGGTCCGCCACAGGAGACCTTCGGGAACGTGTTCCGGTCACCACGGACGGCGAAACGAATATCTACCTCGCCTACTGTCGTGACAACAAGCACACGGCAGGCATTCTCTCCCGCGAACTGGTAAAGGAGACCCTGAACCGCCATACAAATCAGTATGAAAAGCTGGCGAACATCAGCTACGATAAGGCAGACGGCATTTTCCGCTGCGACAACACGGTATATGATGATGCCGTGGATGTGCCGGAGTGCTGCCGCCGCGCCGAGGAGCTCTTTGAGCTCTACCAGCGCTGCGCCAACCGCAAGCAGATCGAGACGATCTGCACCAACTACCTGCGCGCGCTTGAAGCAACAAAGCTGAGCATCACCGGCCACATGTACTTTGTCCCCCGTACCTATATGGATCAGGTAGACATTTTCGAGGATTTTATCACGCTTCTCAGCGGTCTCAACAAAAAGGCAACGCCGCTGGTCGTCAACAGCTTTTATATCATTGACGATGCCAAGCAGCGTGAGAAAATGACGGAAGAGTTTTATCTGGCCGTCAAGAAAGAGATCGCCGCCTATCAGGAAAAATGCGATTATCTCATCAAGAGCAGTAGCCAGAGTCCCGCGGTCATGGACCGCTGGGTGCTGAAGGTGCAGGCTTTGGAGGAAAAGAAACGGCATTATGAGGGCGTACTGCAAAGGGAGCTGAGTGGGTTGGATGATGAGTTCTCCGTCCTGAAGCTGCTCTCGCAGGAGCTTCAGGTCCGTGCAAACAGCATCCGCAGCCAGCGATTTCAGCAAAGAGCGGCATAAATAAAAATCAGCGGGGGTATCGGTTCAAAGAGCCGGTACCCTCGCTTGCTTTTGCTTTCAACTATTGCTGTACACCCCTGAACGCGTTATAGTGGTGGGAAGTTTCGCAACATCCCACCACTATTGTACCATATACATGAGAAAAAGCACAGCATTTGCTGGACTTTTTCGACAGACTGAGGGCCTCCCTGATCAGGGAGGCCCTTTCCTTATTTCAATTGCTCCTGCTCGATACACTCCGATGGCTCTAAAATAATTTCTGCGATCAGTTCCCAAGGACCGCCGTCATCCAGTCACAGGATGGCATCCAGCTTTTGTCCGTATAAGACGCATCCGCTACGGCAGAAAGATTCTTTATTGTAATGTTCTGCCCGGACATGATCTGTTCCTGCGTTATCACCACGGACGGAATCTCCATCCAAATTCCGAGACTTTCGTAGTAGCTGGGGGCGGCCTTAATATCGTCATACTGCCCGGCCATCTCCAAAGCCAGCACCCGGCAGGCAAATTCTCCGTTCAGTGTCCAGTTGGTCGTGGCACAGGCTTTCCAGTTCAATCCCTCTGCCATGAACTGAATATCCGCGTCACAAATATCCACCGATACCATCGGAATGTTGCTGTCCAATTCTCTCAGTGCCCGGTATACGCCCTGGGCATAGGTGTCGTAGCAGCACCATATGGCATCTATTTCACCTTCTTCGTACTGACGGATGATTCTCTCCGCGACTTCCTGCATGGAAGATACAGGATTCAGATGATCCTCCGGTGCTATTTGCTCCAGCGTTCTGATTTTCCCCACTGTTTCGTACAGCTCATAACCGACCTGACGACGGTCAAAGGCGATGATATAGTTCTCTTCCTGTACCTGCAGGATATCAACCGTCCCTTCGTTTTCTACTTTGTCGGGATACATGTTCAGAATCTCCTCCACCAGGACTGCCGCAAGCCCGGAATCTCTCTGGAACAACTGAACCACACCATCGATCTTTTGCGTATCACCGTTTTTATCGCGGAAAGAGGTGTCGAAAGTCGCGATCTTCAAATCAGGATAATCCGCTATAACGCCCGACAGAAACTCCCAGGCATAATCCACTCCTCCATGAGACACCAGAAGCCCGTCATACCCGTCCTGCGCACACTGCTGAATCCTGCTTCTCCACTCCTCGTCGCTGTCATCGCAGAAAAAAGTATCTGCCGTCATGCCAAAGGCTGCTGCCGTCTCCTTAAAGGATTCAGACCACATTTCAAAGATGGGAGAGGAAGACATATACATGATATATGCCACTTTCTTCCCTTCTACAGGACTTTTCTCCTTCGAAGAACAGCCCGCCGCACAGGCAGCAATTAAGGCTGCCGACAAAAGCAAAGCAACCATTTTACGCATTTCGCTTCATTCCTCTCTATCGTTCTTTTTGTTGTTTATGGTCTTTTCCGCGAACCGATACTGCCGCATCGATCATGACAGCCTGCAAAAGCCGCTTTTTCTTTTCCCGCGGCAATTTCACAGAAAGCCTCTCTTCTGCAGATTCTGCTTTTTACTGGGCCTTCATCGCTTCCAAGATCCTGTTCATATCGAAGGATTTCGTCACATAGTAAACATTGTCCTCATAATATTCATCTGTGATCAGCAGCTCGTCTCTCTCGGAGGTGTAGCCCTGCACATTGCCGTACCAGAAGATCACATCGATCTTCCCGCTGCTCAGCGCAGACAATCTTGCGTCCGCTTCGACCTGCACAAAGGTAAACACAGCGTCCATCTTATCCGAGATTGCATTCATCAGCGCCACATTAAAACCGGCGGGCACTCCATCCGCGGCCACATAATCCAGCGGGGGCAGGTCACCTGTTACGCCCACCACATAGGTCTTTTCGTTATCCGCCTGTGAGCCGCCTGCGGCACCGCTTGTCGAAACATTGGTGATATAGGTGTCGATCAGATCATCCAGCGTTCCATCCTCCCGGAGCGTCTGAATACCATCCTGCAAAAGCTGATGAAGCTCCGTATCCTCCGCACGGACCGCCATGCGTATCTCTGTGGGAACACCGGCGCCGCCAGGAGCAATGGTCAGCGAATCATCCTGCGCTTTCAAATAGCTTGCAACGGAAGCCGGCACAAGCAGATACTCAACATTTCCGGCATTCAAGTCCAGTACCATTGAAGTCAGGCTGCTGTACTGTTTCCATTCACCCAGCGCCGGTGTGGGGAATATATCTAGATCGTTAGGTTCCTGCCAGTTCATGATGCCGCACAGGATGTTTTCTTCCTTTTCCGGGTTTTTCTGTTCGCCGCATCCCACCATTGCAAAGATCATCGCGAAACACAGAATGAGGCCCGCAAGTACACGCACTTTTTTCATGTTGATTTTCCTCCTTACAATTCGATCTCAAAACAATTATTTTCACCGTCAAAACGGTAATCCAGCCGCTTGGCGGTGTTTTTTAGAATCGTAACGCCCAGGTGAGTTTCGTCATCAGGCTCCGCTTCAAAGGGATCGTATCTCTTCCCTTTGCTGCGCAATTCGATGAGCGTGCATTTGTCCCGTTCATCAAAGGAAATCTGTATCTGTATATCCGGAGTACCATCAGCCTGCCCGTAGTCCAGCATCTCGTAGATCAGCTCCTCTGTGCAGAGCTGGAGACGGTTGGTTTTTTTCGCGTCCAGTCCATACCGGCTGGCAAAGCTGCAGATATTGCCCTGAAGCTGCATCAGATCAAAGGCACGGGTCTCGATTCGCCACGAAAGGTACTTCATCTTGTGGATAAAATCTCTGGTTTTCTTCTTTTGTGGGGCTTCAAAAATTTCCTGCGGCGTTCCTTCCTCATAGATTCCCTGCTCATCCATGTAGAGAATCCTGCTGGCGATCTCTTTTGCAAATTCCATCTCATGGGTGACGATCACCATTGTCATACCCTGTTTTGCAAGAAGCCTCAGGGTGGCAAGCACCTCTCCCACCATGGTGGGGTCCAGCGCCGAAGTCGGCTCATCAAAAAGCATGACCTCCGGTTCCATAGCAAGGCAGCGAACGATGGCGATTCTCTGCTTCTGTCCACCTGACAGGACATCTGGCATCGTGTATTTCTTGCTCTCCAGACCTACCATCTTAAGCAGCTCTTCCGCTTTCTTCTCCGCCTCCTCCCGCGGTAATCCCAGCAGTTTGACTGGCGCCAGTGTAATATTATCCAGCACATTCATGTGGGAGAACAAATGGAAGCCCTGAAAGACCATCCCCACTTTGCGCCGGATACGGTTCAGGTCCTTTTGATTGGAAGTCAATTCATCCTCCCCGATGAATACAGCTCCCTCGTCCGGTGTTTCTAGAAAATCCATGCAGCGCAAAAAAACGCTCTTCCCGCAGCCGGAGCCGCCGATTATGACGATCCGTTCTCCTTTTTCCACCGTCAGATTTACGTCTTTCAGCACCTGCAACGAGCCAAAGGCTTTGGACAATTTTTCGACCCGGATCATGCTCATGCCTTCAGCCTCCTGTTCTTTCTCCACACAGACAGTCTGCCCGCAAGGGCAAATGCGCCATAGCTGAGATAGGCCATTCCGAGATACAGCAGCAGTCCCACCAGAATCATAAAGAGCGGCTGCATCGTGCGGCTGCCAATATTGTTTATGACTCTCGTCAAATCTGTGATGGTAACATAGCCCACAACACTGGTCCATTGAATCAGGGTAACAATGGTAGACTGGTAGGTTTCTTTTGCGATCTTTGCTGTCTGCGGCAAGGTGATCAGGGTAAACGCCTGCCATCTGGAAAATCCCAGCGTTCTCGCCGCTTCGACCTGCATGGCATCCGTGGCGTTGATGGCAGAATAGAAGCAGGCTGCCGTATATGCACTCATGTGAAGGGAAAATGCCGCAACAGCCACCATGACCGGTGACACATCGCTGCCGGCAAACACCACATAGTACATCAGCATCAAAAGCAGCAAGACAGGGCTTCCTCTGACAACTGCCATGTACACCGCGGCGATACTTTGGATAAGCCTGAGCCTGCTTCTCCGCATGGCGCAGACAGCAACGCCCAGGAGCGTCCCGAGCAGCAGGGAAAGCAGGGATATCTGCAGGGTCACCCATAAGCCCTTCAGCAAAGTTCTGTAGGAATCCCCGGCGATCAATGTTTTATAAATGATCTCGTCTATGCGCAATCCGTTTCGCCCTCCTTTCTGTGAAAACATTTAGGCATCTGACACGTCTGACCTTTTTAGGCAGGTCTTTGCTCTTGACGGCCAAAGCAATTGTAGCAAATCCGCATTACGAATGGGAAAAACTTTCGGATTTGGCCGCTTTGACTCCGAAATTGGTCGGAGAAAACATAACAAAAAGGAGTAAAATCCCTTTCAGATCATCGGCGCGACGCCCGCCCGCGGCGAAGTCCCCGCAGACGACGAAGCCGCCTGCCCTGACCGGTATATGACGTCGCCGGCCGCCACACAGTCCTTGCCGCCATTCTTGCAGATATAAAGCTGCTGATCCGCCTTTGTAATGACCGAAAGATCGCTCAGCTCCTTACTGCTCCCGCAGGCGACGCCGAAGGAGGCGGTGACGACGCTTTTGTCCGGCAGATCGTTCCGCGGAATGGCGGCGGCGCGTACCGCCTCGAGCAGCTCACCGGCGATACGGCAGGCTTCATCCTCGGCAGCGTCCGGCAGGACAACAACGAATTCCTCGCCGCCGAAGCGGAAAAGATACCGGTCGGAGCGTTCGAGGACGCGGACCACGCTTCCGGCGACACGCTTCAGCGCCTCGTCGCCTTTCATGTGGGAATAGTGATCGTTGTACGATTTGAAATCGTCCACGTCGTAGATGATGACGCTGACCCGTTCGGGCGTCAGCTTCTCGGCGACAAACGCGCAATAGGTCTCCAGCGCCTTTTTGTTCAGCGTCCCCGTCATCACGTCGTTGTAGGCAAGCTTGACGAAGGCGTTGCTCATCTCCTTGACGGACCTCTCGTTGGCGGATTGGCGAATAAAGATGTGCCGGATCGAAATAAAGCCCGCAACGATGGAAAAACGCAGCAGAAAGTGCTTGAACAGATCGTAGTTCTCCGCATAGGGAAGCCGCCCGGGGAGCCACCAGCTGACGGCGATCAAAAGGCATACGATCGCGGTATCGAGCGCCTGGTAGGTCGGCGCGACGATAATAACGAACAGGTAGCACATGGAGATGGAAAGGCCGATATTGTGATAATTGCAGGAGACCATAAAGACGGTAACGCCGGCGATCACCACCGTGTAAAACGCGAGCAGGCCGAACCTTGCAAGCTGGGAGCCGTAGTCCTTATAAGCGGTCACAAACGCCAGCATCGCAAGGGACGCGGCGACCATCATGTAAAGCGGTATCATGTCGATCGGGATCATCGTTTTCAGCACGACGTTCTTGACCAGATAAAATCCGTTGGTCAGCAAAAATAAGATCGACGCATAGAACAACACGGAGAGGTTTTGCTTCATCAGGATGCTCTGCTCGCTTGGGATCTCCTCGATCCTTATCCCGAGAACCTGATCGCAAAAGCTCCTAAATCTGGAAAAAGCCATATCCGACATCCAGAAAGACACGTCCTGCGCTACGTCGGCTCTGTCTCTCCGCCTTTCCATACGATCCCTCCGCAAGTAATGTGATGACGTTTTGTCCGCCTGTTTCGATCGCCGGTCTTGACACCGCCGCAGGTTTCCTTATAATGGTATTATACTATGTTCACCCATGAACGAAGCAAGAGGGGCGGGAGGAAAATTTCATGAAAAAGGATATAAAAAATCTCTTTCAGATCACCGAAGCAGCACAAGCCTGCGGCCTTTCCCGCAGCACGCTGATGCGTATGGAGGAAAAAGGTCTGCTCACGCCCGCCTACATTTCGCCGACGAGCGGTCGGCGATACTACGACAATCACAATGTGGCCCGTGTCCTGCAGATCGAAAAGCTCAAGGCTATGGGCCTCGGCACGGAGGAGATTGCCGGGTACTTTGCCAGCGGCGGCGAGGTGACGGAGCTGCTGTCCATGCTGGAGGAACGGCTCAGGGAGCTTTCCCGGGGCGTGGAGGAGCTGCGCCTGCGGGCCGGTGGGAGCGGCGGGCTTTCCATCCAGCTGATGACCCTGCCCGCCGTGACCTGCTGTACGCGGCGCTGCGAGGGCCACACCATCGCGGATAAATACAACGCCATGTACGACTTTTACGGCGAATGCGTCCGTCAGGGCTGCCGCCTTTCCCACGAGCCGATCTTCACCATCTCGGAGCGGACGGACTATCTGGAGGGCCGCATTGGCGATACGCCCTATCCCTTTCATGTGTGCGTGCCGGTGCGGCCTGAAAACGCCCCCAAGGAGGCGGTGACGCTGCTGGAATGCCGTGCCCTGTCGGTGCTCTACTACGGCGATTACAGCGACGTGGACGAAGCGTTTCTGGCGCTGGGCCGGGAGGTCAGAGAGCGGGGGCTGAAACCTGCGGGGTTCGTGCGGGTGCTGGGCATCGTGGCCCCCTACTCAGGCCGCGAGATTGAAACAAAGCGCTACTGCTCGCGGCTCGTCCTTCCGGTGAAGGATTAAGCTCACGGAAACTATTCAGCCGCCTCACACCTGAATAATGAATGGGGTCAAAAATGCGATGGCAACCTAAGTGTTTTGGATAGCCAAGAATAAAGATTTCTAAATAAAAAGCAAAGGCGGGACCGCCATCTGCAGCCCCGCCTCGTCATTGAAACAAATTATATGCGGTCGTTTATGACCTTCGCCACAACCGCGTCGCCGGTCAGCTCACTGGTGCGGTAGACATTCTGGCAAAAGGCTTTCAGGCTAAAATCCATGCCTTTGCTCTCCTGATCCAGCAGGATACCGGTGATCGTAAAGCGGCGCGCAGACTGTTCCTTCTGCAAATTTGAGATGTACTCCTCCGGCAGAAGGCACTCACCGTCGGTGATAAACACAATATCAGCGTTGTCAAAGCCTTCTTCCTGTATCAGCCGCAGAGCCTCGTTCATCGGCGTGCAAAAATCCGTGCCGCCGTCGAGGAAGGTCTCAGCCGCGCGCAGCCTATCCTCCACCGCTGCCTGCTTCGGAAGAAACCGGTCTGTCTGAAATCTGCCGGGGCCGGAGAAGTGAATAAGGGCAAATTTGCGCCCCTCGCTTTCCGCAATATCCAGCAGCGTCAGCGCAACGGCTTTGCCCCATGCGGCGCATTCGCCCGCGGTGGAGCCGGATTCGTCGAGGCAGCAGATCATATCGCCCGCACCCTTATAGATCGGCTCACGGCGGCGATATTGTTTGATCTGCCGACGCTGATACTTTCGCAGGAACAGTGGCAGTGTCTCTGGTGCCGCCAGCATGGCAAGCTCCGAGGTCAGCGCGCGGGAGAGGTCGCTGCCAAGCTCCAGCGAATACTTTTCGCCACGGCCGTGGGTGTATCCGTTCCGCTTTCCCTGCGCGAAAATTTCTCGAAAGCGGCCAAGATACTTTGCGATGTCTCGCAGGATGTCGCTGGCTCGGACACGCTCCAAGAGAGCCTTGTTTTCCGGTGTCCTTTGAAGGTTGCCGGGTTCATTGCTCCATGCGCCGATGATGCTCTGCACCTCCTCAGCCTTTTCAGACGCGGCGGACAGAGCATGGCGGACGATACCACCCACAGCCGCCTTGCCTTGCATCGCGCTGTTGTCGATAAGCTTTGTGACCGCCTCCCCCTGCCGGTGCTTGCTTTCCGCTTCATTGGCGGCTCTTATCACGTCCCTGTTCAGAGAGGGATCGTCCGGATGGGCGGCATCATACTGCTCCAGCAATTCTACGAGCCGCTGTGCCGCTGCTTCCTGCGCCCGCTCCAGCTTTTCCAGCGTATTCAGCGTGTCCTTTTTCCCGCCAAGCTGACGCATCAGATCATCTAATTCCACGGACGCCGCGGACGCAAACTCCGCTGCCGCTTCATAGGCCGGGAGCTCACGCCCCTCGCACACCTCCTTGAGCGTAGGGTATTCCTCGCTCTGCGTGATATGCTCCAGGATCGGCGCGTTGAATTTACGCGCCGCTGAAGAGAGTACCGTCTCGTCATTGTGCCGGGGCATCAGGGAATAAAACGACTGGAATACATCCTGCGACAGTGCGGGAAAGGATCTCAGCTTTTCCCCTGCACTCCGCTCGATCTCGTCCATGGCGGTGTCCTCAGCGCGCAGGTCATGATAGATATTATTCTCCAGCTTGGTAGAGCGCAGCACACGGTCTGTCCGTTCCATGCGTTCTGCCTGCGGCTGCTGCGCCCACGGAGAAGCTAAAACATCCTCAATGGTCTGATAAGGCTTCAGCATGACGTGCCGTCCTCCCTCTTATCAAAGGTTCTGATCCACGCCAAGAGAATATCTCCTGCCTTGTTTCGATCATAGCGAAGCTCAGGAAACTCGGCTTGCAGATAGGGCGAAGCGCCGTACATATTTGTCTCTCCGCTCTGCCGCAGCTGTTCCAGATAGTCAAAATATTTCTGATTATCATGCTCTTTGATGTAGGCATTTAAGTACATATTGTAGTCTCTCCTGCGGGTAATGAGCCTGATCCAGAAATTACAGCGTTCGCCCACATAGTAAAAGCTGAACTCATCCTCATATTCCTTTGAGATACAGGCGTCCATGTGATCGGTGCAGAATTTGCGCAACGCAGCAAGATCCTTTAAGGCATCCAGAGCAGTCAGCGCATCGTAAACGCGGTCGATCTCCGTGCAAACCTCCGGTGTGGCAAGCGCCTTATGGCACGGCCACACGGTATTGTACCAGCGCCAGCCGTCGTAGTCGGCGCGAATGTGTCCGATCTTGCGCCGAGGGACCGGAAAGGAGCAGCCCTCCACAGTCTCCATATCCTCAAATACCTCAGAAAAGGGACACTCGGTCAAGAGCCTGGATAAGATGTTTTCTTTCATCGTGCCCCTCCATCACGCCGCCTTTGCGGGGAAGAATTGCTCCGCCCGCTTCAGCAGCCACGCCTTGATACCGTTGCGGCAGGTCATGCCGCTGACCTGGCTGGCGCAAGTCGGCACCGCGCACATGGCACAGGCGTAGATAGCATGGTTCAGCACGATCTCCTCGGATAACTGGTCGATGAACCACGCGAGGTCCGTCGAGAGCGTGTACGGCGCGAGGCCCTTGGCGCAGTGTCCGCACAGCACGATGCCCGTGGTCACAGATTTCTTACAGATAGCACAGTTTGGCATATTTTATTCTCCTTCGTATGTGTATGTGCGGGAGGGAGGGCAGCCTGCCCTCCCTCTCCATTTTTCTTAGAATGGCAGTTCGCCATTCTCTTCGCCAAAGTTCGGTGTAAAGCCGCTGGGCGGCGCGCCGAACCCTGCGCCGGGTTCTCCCTCATAGGCGGGTACATCGCCGCCATCTTTCGGCTTGGAGTCGCCAAAATACACATTGTCGGCGATGACCTCCGCGCTGCGGCGCTTGTTGCCCTCCTTATCCGTCCAATCGCGGATCTGGAGGCGGCCTTCCACAACGGCCATGCGGCCTTTCGTGAAGAATTTGCTCACAAATTCCGCCGTTGCTCTCCACGCAACAATGTCAATAAAGTCCGTTTCCTTCTTTTCGCCGTCCTTCTTATAATCGCGGTCAACGGCAAGAGAAAAGGAGCAGACCGGCGTATCCGACTGCGTTTTGCGCAGCTCCGGGTCGCGCGTGAGTCTTCCCATCAGAACGATTCGATTTAACATGATCGATACCTCCAAATACTTTTGTTTTTTCAGTTCAGCGCCGCGATCTCAGCGAGCGGTGTGTAGGTAAAGCCGGTTTGCTCATGAGCCTTACGGCTGATGCCCTCAAGATCGGCAAGCAAGCTGTCTGCCAGAGTGATCTCACTGTCCGACTGCGCGGCAGCGTGAAGCTCGCACTGCTTTTGATAAAGCCGGATCAACTCCCCGCGCAGCTTGATGAACGCCTTGCGGGAAAGGTCTGCGCGGCTGCCGTCTCCGCAAACCTGCGTAAACTCCTCCTGCGAGTCCAGCGCCATCTCTCGGATGCCGTTGACCTTTTCCTGCATGGGATTGATGCATAAGCGGTTCAGAACATTTTCCACCTTCTCGCGGTCGGTGGGCAAACGCCAGAGGTAATTTTTCAGCGCCAGCAGATCGGTAGACTCCACCTTATCGTGGCCGGAGAGCCACGCTTTGGCCTGCGCGATGGGATAATAGCCGAGATACTTACGGTCTGATACCGTCATGCCCTTACGCAACTCGCAGAGAATATCGTCTGCCAGCTCGTTTGCAGTGTCCGGTACAGGGATCGCGGCCACCTCGCGCTGCATCTCGACCAGCTCCTCCAGCGTGATCGTAGCGGTGATCTGCCCAAAGGCGCCGTTCTGCTTGTTCTTCAAGACGGCGAGGCGGGTATCACGGTCCTCGATGTTGGCCGTCACGACCTTCAGCTCCAGGCGGTCATACAGCGCCTCCAAAATTTTCTCCTGCGGATCGCTGAAATTGGGAATTTCATTGGACGCCGCGAAAAAGGAGATCGTGGGAATGGGATATGTACGGCCCTCGTTGGTATACTTTCGCTCATTGAGCGCGGTCAGGAGCGAGTTGAGCACGCCGTCATTGCACTTGAAGATCTCGTCGAGCAGCACGATGTCCGCCTCCGGGATCTTGCCGGCCGTCTGTACGACTGGCTCGCTGCGATGCAGCAGGGCCACAGCCTTCCGGTATGTCTCCAGCTTGTCTGCGGCTTTGCCCAGCATGGTGAGGGTTTCGGGCGCATTCTTCCTCTGCCCCAGACCATCTACCGCACGCTTCAGATCGAAGCGCAGATTTTGGTATACATCATCGTCCTCCAGCGCAGCGTCCGGGATGCTGCCGGGGATCAGGCTGGATAGATCGACGCGCCCGAAAAGCTGTTCCTCATCGCTCTGCTTGGAGAGCAGGCGTTCAAACTGCCGCGCGCCGGTGATGTGCCGGCGAAAAAGGTTGATGGCATAGCTCTTGGCCTGACCCGGCTCACCCAATACAAACAGGTTCTTGCGGGTCAGAAGGGCAATGGCGATCATCTCCACCAGCTCTTCGCGCTCGGCAACGCTGCCGTTCACATCGTCGATCACGGCAAGCATTTTATCGCGCAGGCTCATTTACAGGTCCTCACTTTCTTTTAATCTGTCTTTTTGGTACTCGGCATAGCAGCTCGGACAAGCCGTATCATAGCGAAGGCGGCAGCCGGTATGCTCCATCAGCGCAGCAAACACCCGTGCGCTCCGTTCATCCTCGAACGAATAGGCACGCATATCACAGCCGCCGAGACCGCAAACCTCTGTCACGACCTCCCATGCAGCTTCATCCTTAGTAGGCGATACCGGAAAGGCGCGCAGAGCGCGCAGTTCCTCACCCTGCATTTGGAGCACCTTGGCAAAGATGTCTGCCGCAGCGTCCATATCTTTGAGTATACCTTCCCGCTTCCCGGGCGGCGTATCCAGCGGCTCAAGCATATCGGGAGACATGATCACGCAGTCAAGGCTGATGTCGTCTATGGTTTTTGTCTCTCCGTATAGACCGGAAAACCGTGCCTCCAGCTCGCGGAGCATTTCCTCCGAGTCGGGTATCTCAAAATCACAGTAGATATCCGGCACATCGTTTTCCGTTTCGCGGTCTGCACCGCTGCGGATCTCCGTGATCGTGCCGAAAAGGCCCTCGTACTCGCTCTCACCGTTTGCCGAGATCCTGCCGCCGATGGTAAATACTTTTCCATCTGCGCAGAAGCGTGTGCCGTTTTCCCGTAAAATCATTCCGCTCTCCTTTCTTCACGCGGCCATTGCCCGTTCATATAAAGGATCACTCTCCGAAAGTGCATCAAGCGAGACCATATCTCTTTTTCGATACTCCTTGGGTGCGCCGGTCAGACCGCACAGGCGGCAGGCAGACTTGCAGTTGAGAAGCTCATACTTGAGCTGCGCGAAGATGTGCTGCTGAAGCGTTCCCTTCTGCGGGTCAAAGCCCGCCACGGCCTTGATGAGCCGGAGCGCAAGCTGCTGGTACACATCGTCATATTCCAGCTGTGCCGCCCGCATCAGCGGACGGTTCTTTCGGATCACGGTGTCGATGCACCAAAGATGCTTTTCCACGAGGGCATTGCGCTGAGCGATGGTATAGTTGTTGTTCATGTTCATTTCCTTTCTCTGTGATAGGGGTCCAAAGGCGGCAGAAGCCCTTGCCCCAGTCCTCCAGTAACATCTGATGGGTGTAGGCGGGGGAATTGTAGACGGTGTTGCGGCAGTGCTGCAGCTGAACCAGTTTCTTTCCGCCGCTGGGATTTTTCTCGGTCATGTAGTAAGAATCGTTGCAAGTATCACAGTTTCTTTCCGTATTGTTCAATCGGTGTCCTCCCGTTTATTTTTTCTTGCCTCCGCTGCATCAAACGACGGAGCCAGTTCATAGCCGCACTCCGTTTTATAGAAGAAGGCAGGCCTGAGCCCGTCGTCGATCTCTACCACATAGTGTCGGTGAACGGCCACATGGAGCGTTTCGGCGTCAGGCGCATCGTTGCAGATCTTGGCAAATTCCCGCGGTGTAAGGTCGGTGTGCAACTCATAGAGTGGTGCATACCGCCAACCGTCCGGAGAAATATCCATGCCGAGGTCATGACAGAGCATCTCGTGCAGTCTCCACTCATTTTTATTTTTGAAGCAGTAGACTCGCAGTTCACAGGGCTTTTTCCGTTTTGGGCACCAGTCCGGCACATAGATCTTGGGGTCACTGCGTTTGAATTTACGCGCCCGCTTTCCACCGGTGCAAAAACGCTCCCCCATGTGCATCATGACACCCATCTGCTTTGTGGGGATACTTTTCGTATATTGGAGTTCACATTCACATCCGATACAAGTTTCTTTTCGTAACTGCATTTCTACCTCCTTACTCGGTGAGCGCTTCGCTGCGGTTTTCCAGGTGGTCAAACACACTGTCCACCTTATCGCAGTCAAAGCCCTTAATCATGCCATAGTCCTGACAGAGCGACAGGACCGCTTTGAACAGTCCCTTACCTGCGCCGGCCTCTGCATCGCTCAAATGCGTATCTTCGCGGATGGAAGTGAGGCAGTCGTTCAGGTCGGTGCGGGTGTTGGTAAAACGGCTATAGCTTGGATTCGGCGTTCTTAGTTCATCCTCGGGTGCCAGGAAAAGCGGACTCTCGATGATCTCATAGCGGGTAAACCAGCCTGCGGCATAGTTATCGCAACAGGCCTCCCAGAAATCATCACCGTATTCCTCGCGATAGAGCTCTTCATCATAGGGGAAGGTCATTTCTTCCTTTTCCATCTCCACTAATTCACGAAGCCGCAGGATTGCCCGGTCTTTACACAGGAACGTCTCAAGCCCCTCGGGATCAGGGAAATTTCCTTTATCTGCATCCGCCGAGGTATGGACGATCATGTAGGCTGGCCTTGAGTGTTTGTAGCCTTTCAGATAAGGAGAATAGCACCGCTGATGCATCACCCACTTATCGACAACGGGACGGTCCTCCTCGTGGAACATCTCTGCAAACTTGTCGTAATACTCCTCGGGCTGAAGATTCACCTTGAGAGCGCTGTACGCCTGACCGATACTGTCATCCAACGCGGAGAGAATCTGCTCCGGCGAGACCTTGATCTTTGGTGTCTGGCTGATGCAAAGGCGTCCGCCGCATTTTTTACACCGTCCGATCAAACACAGCCGGTGTCCCTGCACATCCGCAAGGTCCTTATAATCAAGCTCCCAGTCGATATCTGTGATATTCTCCGCAAGATGTGTCACCGTCCGGATCAGATCGTCGTTCTGCCAATCCATGCAGGTACAGATATCCTCCGGCGTGCGCGAACAGTGATTCTTTTCACACATACTATGCCGCCTCCTTATTCCGTTCTTTTTCACATAAGTCGATGAGCCTTTGGCACCGATCCATTTCAAAGCCCCCGATGTGTGCCAGCTGCACGGAAAGGCGCAGCTTCTTCGCCATCCAATGGTAGCCCTGCGTCCGCGTCATGCCGCGCTCCCGCCAAAAGCTGTCAAATATCTGGTGCGTCTCTTTTCGCTTCATGCGAAGAGTTTCATTGGCCAGATTGCCAAGCGGCCGCGTGGTACCCTTATGGCAGCCAACACGGGCATTGCAGTTCTGGCATTGATAGAATCTCTCCTGTTCAATGCCAAGCCGCTTTGCCGCGGCCATTCCGTAGACCTCTGCCGCGGGAACCAAACGGACAACACCGCCGCAGTAGCGGCAGATCTTAGGAATTTCCAAACGCATTCCCCCCTTTACGCCGCCTTGGCCGCAGGCGGCTCAATGGCTTTCTTGGATTTTTTCTTAGCTGTCGGCGCACGCATGACATTTTGCAGGTAATAGGCGTCCTGTGTGCTGATCGTCAGCATACCGCCCTGGGCGATGCCGAGGGTGATCGTCCCACCGAGCGCCTTCAAGCAGGTCGCCAGCTGCTTTGCACTATACCAGTAGCTGCCGGTAGGAGCGCCTGTCAGCGCGATCACATCAATACCTACCGAAGCATTCCCCCAGTCGCTGGAGCAACGAAAGACGAGCTTTTGATCTTCAAAGGCCAGATTCACCCGGCCATCCGGCGCAACGGACAGCACAGAGGAGAGTGCCTCCCGCATTTCTTTGGTGTCCGTCAGCACGGTAAAGCTGTTGGTAATGGTCTTGAGCAGAGAGTTCGTGTCGATATAGCCACCCTCCATGAGGCGGGCGCTGAAAAGAAAGTTTTCCTTGAAAAAGACGATGCTTTTTCCTGTTGTGCCGACGCGGAATTCATCTTCGTCTTTACACATCCCCGCGAGTTTTCCCAGCGAGAGAGCAGGGACTAAGAGGCTGATATCTCCGGTGCTCTGGTCGTCTCCTTTGGCCGTTACGATGCACATACCGTTACTTCCCGCGGCGCGCAGGCCTGCATCGGTGAACATCAGGTTGACGCAGCGCAGCAGCGGCTTATCCTTATCCTGAGCCGTGGCAAAAACGGTATGCTGAGCCACGGCAGGAATGCCGCTGACCTTGACAGTATCCTCAGGGAAGGGAAGGTCAGGTTTGGGGAATGCGCCTCGGTCCCACACATCGACCTCATAGCTGACGCTGCCGCTGGTGAGCGTCATACGTCCGCGGTTTTCCTTGCGGCTGATCTCCACCGTATCCTCCGGGAGCCGCTGGAGCATTTCTGCGAGGGTTCTGGCAGAGTAGACGAGAGCACCGTCCTCCTGTGCGGAGCATGGAATTTTCTCTACGAGGGCAACCTCCAGATTGGTAGAGGTCACGGTGAGCATTTTTCTAGCGCTGTCCGATTCCAAGAGCACGCCTTTCAGGACGTCCAGCGGAGAGTCAGGCGGGGCAATGGTCGTTGCGCGTTTGACCGTAGCGAGAAGCTCGGCGCGATTTACAGTAATAAGCAAATAATCTTCTCCTTTATGCAGCAAAATCGAAGATCGACAGTTGGTTTTCATCCACCTCTGCCACCTTCGACTTCCGCTTTTTCTTTTCTTCGTTTGTCCTTGCAAGTAACCCCTCATAGCGTTCCCAGATCGCGGCAGCCTGTGCTGTGCGGACACTGCTCTCGCGGGGCTCGGACACGACCTCCGGGGCAGACGAGCTTTCCACGTTTGTCTCTTCCTGCACGTTCTTTTTACGATTGGGGTTGATGATTGCCATTTTCTTAAAGGCTGCGGCAATATCCTCTACATTGTCCCGGATGCCGGCCGCCAGCTCCTTTGCCATCTGTGAGGTCAGGTCCTTTACATCGCTCATGGCGGCAAGGCCCTCTTCACTGAATGTGCCCTCAATGATGCCCGCAACCGCCAGCTTGGAGGCCATCAGCTTCATGGCCTTGGCCTGCATGGTGTTTGCGTAGTAGAACATATACACCTCCACCTTGGGCGCCGTCTGATTGATGCGCCAGCTTCTGCGGGAGGCCTGACGCAGCGTAAAGAGGTTATAGCCCATGGAGTAGTAGATGATGGTGGTAAAAGCATTGAGGTCAAGGCCCGTCTCCACACAGCGCGGATTTGTGATCAGGACCTGCAGGCCGCTTTTGACCCGCTTGTCCACCCATTCCTCCCGCTTTTCTGTGGGGATCTGCTTTGTCAGGATCTCCGTGCGGTATCCATTCTCCCGCAGCAGCTTCAGCAGCTTTTGCTGAGAGTCCGTCCGCGTCCAGCTGGTGTAGATCAATACCCGTTCGCCATCTTCCACCTTTTGCTGCACCAGATTCAATATTGCTTCTTCTTTTGGCAGAAGCGTTGAAAAGTCACCGCAGTTTTCTGGCTCTACGAGGGTCGAGCCATCAATGGGATGGACAATCTCCGGCTGGTCGTAGGGTTGATCCGGGTAGACCGTGAGCAGATTGAGATAAGCAGAGAGGATCTTCTGCGCGATTCCTGTACCCGAACGGAGTATCTTTTGCAGTATGTTCTCCGCTTTCTCATAGGCTTTGCGGACATTCTCAGGCATCTCCAGCGCTATCGGGATTTCCTCATAGCTCGGCAGATCCTTGTTCATATCCGTAAGGGACAAAAAGGCCGCATACTCCAGCAGGAAGCGGGAAAACACCAGCGGTGAGACACCGGGGAGCAGCCGCGACTTTGTTTTCCGCTTGTTGGCGCGCCGGTTGGAATTGTACTCGGTGTCCTCGATCTCATAGGTGTTTTCTACGACACCATACTCCGCGTTAAAGTCGCCAGGCTTGCGATACCTCTTATCATCTTTGAGCATGAGCCCAGGGACGATGCGGTAAAGCAAATGAAAGATACCCGAGGAGTACCCATTGATGAGCGTCGCGGTCATTCCAACGAACAACTTCGCTGTACCGTAGAGCTCGGCCATGGCATCGCCCTGGCCACTGGCGTTGTTGTATTCGTGGAGCTCATCGCAGAGGAAACCGTTGATTTTTCCGCGCAGTTTCTTCTTGATATAGGTACTGAGCGGATAGCGACGCTGTGCGCCGCGGATGGGATAGTAGCCATCCGGGTCCTCAGCGATCTTCATAAGCTGGTCAATGACCTTCTCATTTTTCGTCCGTTTGAGATGTGCGGCCGCTCCGTAGCGGTGTACCCAGCCATACTCGCCAATCTTGACCCACTCGGTCCGCTTACTCGGATTGACAGCAGACCATAACGGCGCACCGCAGTGGAGACATTTATGATTTAGCTTGTTCTCTTTGAGAAAGAAAAACTGGTCCGCCGGCACGGTATAGCTGATTCCATCCTCGTTGATATCCATTTCGATGACCGCATCGCAGTCCGGGCAAAGAAATGCACGCCGGCGTCTGTTCCACCGTACGGCGGGGCCGCGCATATAGCCGTCTCTGGCGCGTTCCTTGGAAAAGACCGCGTACACACTCTTGTCGCCCCGCTCGTACATGGCATAGAGGCGGTTTAAGTCTGTAATATTGCTTACCACCATAGCGTAGGTATCCGGGAGCGTTTCGCCGATCTCGCGCACCCATTTTTTCGTAACGTGGGAGGGGCACATAATGATGTTGAAAGACTTTTCTGTGCCTTTTTTCTTCTGCGAAGCCCATAGTCCGTGCAGCGCGCCGAGAGCAGTCGATCCGATCTTGGTTTTTCCAGAACCGCATTCCGCGATGATGAGGGCAGCCCGCTTTCGTTCAAGCTGGCGTTTGACAGCCTCCGCCACCGCGAGCTGCGCGTCATAAAGAGAATAGCCCGCGTGCTGCGTGACAAAGTCGTTGATGGCCAACACTTCATCAGAGAGGGGCTCACTGGCAGGGTCAAAGAGGGGCATGAACTGATTGCGGATGCGGGCTGCAACGGTAACGCCAAAGGTATTGAGATACTCCGTGACATTGTTGACCTTCTCGAACCCGTCCGAAAAGCCCGGAACCGTGCCGGGGATCTGGATGTCACCGGTTTTCAAGCCTTCCTCCAGCACCTCCACAACATTTTTATCCTCTGGCTTCAGCGTCAGCACCCATGCATCGATCCGCTCTTTTTGCGAGATGACCTCCAGCTGTCGGAGATCTCCGCGGTTTTGGAGCGAAGTGAGCACATAGTCCTGAAACGCAGGGATGAGCGGTGCTGCTGTTTTGTGATCCAGTTCCTCAAACAGGCGCACACGATCGCCTTCAGGGCAGAAAATGTAGCATTTGCGTGGCTGTGCCGGTTTTTGCGGAGCGACTTCTTCAGCTCCTTTTTGTCTGTCATCCTCCGGCCCGTCTTCATCCTGCGGCGATATTTCTTCCTGTGCGTCGTCTGCTGCCATGAGCGTTGCCACAGCGTATACGCCGTCATGAGTAATCTGACGCTGATACCCTTTCAGCTTGCTTTGCAGCTTTCGCACCATATCATTTTGGGTGGCCTCTATGGTAGCCCCGCCGTAAATAGCGTCTGCCATAGCCCGCACCATCTCGGGATATCCACCGAAGCGGATTGCACAGATCACGCTTCCTTTTTTGTCTGGGTCAAGCACGACTGTATCTGCGTAGGCCGACAGTCGGATCTTCGCCGACGGATCATAATAGCCCAGCTCGATCAGCTTGCTCTCTGACATTCATTCGCATCCTCCTTTCAATCTTGGGGCAAAAAAAGGCCGCAATCGCTCTATGAGCAATTACGGTTCTCTTCTTGTCCTTATTTTGATTCCAGTTCGTTTGAGTCTCTGACGGAGGGCGCAATGCCCCCCTTTCCGTCGCCGTTCCTCCCTAACTTACTCCGCCCTGACTTACTTCGCCCTGAAATGCAACTCAATTCTACTGCCTTATACTTTTCCTGCATAGTTGGAAGTTTTCCATAGTGATTTGATAGTCTATATAGATAATAGGCACGGAGAAGAACTGTATCTGCAGGGTGCTCCGTTATTTCACAATCAGGCTCAGTCAAAACAGCGCCTATGTAGAGCGAAAAGTGCGTTTAGTTGCAAAAATCTTTTCTAAACATTGATGCGACTACTTGATTTTTGAGCTTTGTTCCGGATATAATAGAGAAGAAAAATGCTTCTGGTTGCAAAAATCTTTTCTAAGGAGGCGACCTCATGGTCATTCGAAGAGACTTCTATTTGGAAAAACTGATTCAGCGAAAGGGAAATGGCCTGATCAAGGTCATCACCGGTATTCGCAGATGCGGGAAATCGTACCTGCTCAACAATCTTTTCTATCATCACCTGCTGGAGTCTGGTGTTGATGCTGAGCACATTATTCGTTTTGCCTTTGACTCAGCCGACGACCTGTATCTGATTGGAGAAAGTCTCATTCAAATTGAAAAAGAAAAACGGGGTGTTGACCCCGAAAAGTTTATGGCATATATTCGCTCCAAAGTTGTAGACAACAGCGTTTACTATCTGCTACTGGATGAGGTGCAGATGCTCGATTGCTTTGAAGCGGTTTTGAACGGCTATTTGCGCAAAGAGAATATGGACGTGTTCGTGACTGGAAGCAACGCCCGACTTTTATCCAAAGATATTGCCACCGAGTTCGCTGGGCGCGGAGATGAGGTCCATATGTATCCCCTGAGTTTTGCAGAGTTCATGTCTGTTTACAAGGGGGACAAATACATGGGGCTTTCAGAATATATGCTCTATGGCGGTATCCCGCTGGTCGTTCTGCGAGATGGGGCAGGTGACAAGGCTGCAGCCTTACAAAACCTTTTCAGTGAGATCTATCTGCGAGACATCTGTAAACATAACAGGGTGAAGAATATTGGAGAACTGGAGGATTTGCTCAATATTCTATCTTCCGCCATTGGATCTCTGACCAACCCGGAAAAACTGAAAAATACCTTTCGGACTGCCAAAAAATCCCGAATTACCTCTAACACCATCCGAAAGTATTTGGGCTACTTTGAAGACTCGTTCCTGATTGAGTCGGCGCAGCGGTATGACATCAAGGGAAAAGCCTACATCGAAACGCCGAAAAAATACTATTTCTCCGATTTGGGACTGCGTAACGCCCGTATCAATTTTCGCCAGTTTGAGCAAACTCATTCTATGGAAAATGTGATTTACAACGAACTTCGCATGAGAGGGTACAGTGTCGATGTAGGTGTCGTGCCGATTGCTGAAAAAGACGCAGAAGGCAAAGTGATTCGCAAGCAGTTAGAAGTTGATTTCGTGTGCAACATGGGTTCCCTGCGCTATTATATTCAATCTGCCTTTTCGCTACCGGATGAAGCAAAGCGGACACAGGAGATCCGACCGTTTCGGAAAATTGATGACTCTTTCAAAAAAATCATCATCACCAAAGATATTGTTTCTCCCTACTATGATGAATACGGCATTCTGACTGTGAATGTCTATGACTTCCTTTTAGACGCCAAATGTCTTGAAATATAAGCGTCAATATCTGCACAACAAAAGTGCCGTACCTCTAATGCCCTTCATTTTTTGCAGTCAGGAACGATTTGATACGACGCTGCACAAATTTACGCCCCTCTGAATCCTTACGTTGCAAGGATTCAGAGGGGCGCAGTTTGTGCAGATTATGTTGCTCGATTCATCTATGAAATCTTGTCAATGAATTCCTTCATGTTATCAATCTAGATATATGGTGCATGCTTAGAATAAATCTCATGAAATTTAGAAATAACAATCTGGATTTCATTTGCTCACAATGCTTCTAAGATTCCATGCAGGAATCGTGCCTCATTATAGGACTTGCAGAGATAGGCAATGCCGTAACCGCTAACTTTTCCAGATCATGCTCCATTGCAGTGCCTCTGCATAGGGTACAGAATTTTTCATTTCCCATTTTAAACGATTTTGATTCGCGTCGTAGGCAAAGCTACTCTCGAGATTATTGCAGCTGCTTCAGCACGTGTAATGGTGTCAGATGGTCTGAATGCTCTGGTTCTTTCATCTCCGGTCAAGATGCCTGCTCTGTAAAGAGCAAGTATCTCATCAGCGTATTCGCTTCGTTCGCTTACGTCAGGAATATAATCATAGTCAATGTCGTTGACAACGGCAAAATCAGATGTTGCTTTCGCGAAAATATGTGCTATTTGCGCTCGTGTTGCGTAAGCATCGAGGCTGGAATATTCGTCGCTCGAGACAATTCGATTTTTTACACAATAGTTCAGATAGCCATCATACCATTTACCATCATCTGATGCTGAAAAAGAGATTGTCTGGTTATTACATGTGGCATGGACAACAGCAGCCATTTTAATTGCTTCGCTCAGTGTGATATTGCCTATAGGGTGAAATGTACCGTCAGTATATCCGTTCATAATGCCCAACTGGACAACTGACTTTATAACGCCCTGTTGCTGACTTCCATACCATGCTGACTCATCCGCGTCCAGGAAGCCATAATAGTCGGTAGACGCACTGAACTTGCTGTCGGTATCTGTAAGGCTATCCGTATCAATGCAGGTAATACTATTCCGAATTGTCTCTGACCATCCCCATAGACGGCCGAGGTTGTCCCTATACTGCCACTCTGCCGGCAAATATATAGCCGTATTGTCGCCGTCTTGTTGGAAAGCCCTTGCTTCGGTGATTGTGTCTGATTTAATAGACAGCTGTTGGTACTCTTTCAGCTTGGAATTGTCGGAGAAACCGTTGGTCATATAAAGCTGCACAGAATCATCATTTTGCTTCTTGGCATGAACGATCAAACCGGCAGTGTCTCCCAGCCTTTTTCCGTCGCTGAGCCTCACAAGGCCGCCTCTGTTCAGACTATTGCTCTTTTCCGGGCCGACAAGATACGACAAGTACACCTCGTTACCGCAGCTTGTCATGGAAGCGTAAAAGTTCACAAATTCTTGGGGCAAAACCTTATTATCGCTAACTGGGATACTGTACTGATTGATCCATTTTCCGTGTTCATTCAAAAGGAATACCTTGCCAGTATAGGCATCTACAAAACATGGCCTGCCATTCAATGCCGAAATCGCATAAGGCTCTGTGCCAGCAGGAATGTCCACAGATTTGACGATCTCATCGCTATCCCAGTAGCACAACGAACTTCCATTTTCCCATAAGGCAATATTTTCGCAGAGAACAACATTACTGGCCGCAGCCACATTAACATTGTCTTGAAGAATAAAAAGGCTGTATTGCAAACCCTTTGGATTCTTCGGATAGAATAGGTCAAGCCAAACTGAACCATTTGGTTGGACAGACATATTCTGAATGATCATCTCATCTTCTAAATCTTCGCCGCTTCGATAGCATGCCTGCAATTCAAGCGTCTTTTCATTTATACAGGCTACTGCATCTTTGCCTATCGAGCTATCATGCAAAAGAAGCCATATATGATCGTCTTGAGCTATCATATCTTTCACATAATAGGAATCTATTCCGCAGCTCAGTTTAGAATTGTTCTCACGATCAATAGCCGCAACGCTGGAATTGAATATGACCGCAACGACCAACGGGAGTATTATGCAGGCTTTTTTGAGTTTGTCTATTCCGTTTCTTTCCATGAGAATGCCTTCTTTTTCATTAAAAGACTACTGATATAGTATATTTGTGGTATCTTCGCTCCATTTTGTCGTAATGCTTACGGAAACCTTGTTTGCAAGTGTGCTCGTCTGCGCAGTTTTATGTGCAAATGTCGTTGCCGCTGTTCCCCATAATCCATAGCCGTTTGACGGAGTATAAAGATAAACCTGGGACCAACGTGCATTTAGAATTGTCGTACCGGTTGGTGCACGATTGGACTGTTTATCATACGCTAAGCATACTTCACGGTTAAAATACAGATTTGTATAATTTGAAGTTACATACGATTCGCTTGCGCCATTTACGGGTTTGGTGAATGTTGCATTATGCCCTGTTTCGTTTGTATTGAGAGTTATTGTGTCAATAACCGCCCATGATACACCGTTAATGATTTTAAGAGTAACGGTATCATACGCACTGCCTTTTGTGATCGTTGCAACTAAATTTACAGACGATAGTTGACTTGGAGAATACTTGATTGAAGAGGGTCTCCAGTAATGCGCATATTCTCCGGCCGAATTCTTAATATACCCACTAATATCGAAACCCCATTCACCATCTTTTTGAGAATAATAGGTTCCTAAATCTAAGCCTATTTTATCACTTACATATATTCCAAAGAAGCCATAGGGTACATCAGGATCTGACAAGCTGCTTTTAAGATTAACTGATGGTAAAGTAAACGTTCCACTTGCCTTGTAATATCCTCCTGTTACAGTCCGAACCATGTAGTGTAGCCCTGTCCAATCCGAGGAATTTACATATGTTTTCACATCTCCAGAATATGACATAGTTACCGGAGATTCCTTCGCTTCAATGCATGATAGCGGATCTTTGCAAAGAATCGATGCATATTCCAAATCTATTTCATTTTCAGCCGAGGGAGTTGCAGTTTTCCAACTCGATATTAAAGTGTTTGCTTGCTCAAACGTAAGGTTATTTGTTTTAATAACAGATGCTGCGGTTTGTAAATCATATACTGTCCACTCATTTAACATAGCAGAACTTGAAGAATACTGCAAAAGGAAATCATAATCTTGCTGCGTCTCTGACAGTTGATCTTTAATGCGAGAGTCCACCGTTCGTAAAGATGCCAAGTCGGATAAGCTCATTTCCATAACGTCCGTATCTGCATATTGTGAAACATCACTCCATGCAAAGCAAAATGAAATAGATGAAATGAGTGCTGCGCATAAAATAAGATCTAAACCTCTTTTTATAACTTTTTTCATGGGATCATCTCTCCTTTTTCATCTGCAGATTATTGCTTATTTTTAGCTTGTAGACGGTTTTTGCTACTAAGAGGCCTATCGAAGGTACCGTTGCCGACAGCGACAGGTTGTACCATCGTCTTACCAATGGGTAAGGAGCATTGCTGCTACAATTCTTTTCATAAAACCACCCCCTTCCGTATATCCTTGATAAAATTTTTTGCTTTTACCTAATAAATGCAGAAGAAGTGCTTTTACTTGCAATTTTCAGCAAGAATATTTCATTTCATCGTTTCGACTAAATACCCTCTTTTAGATATGTGCAAAATTTCCATCTGACTAAGCGCCGTATCGATAGCAAATACGGGGTGTTCTCCCAATTGAACTATATATCCAAGCACAACCATTCAGCCTTATTTCTCGTAAATATTGTATTAGTTTCCGCTTTGTGCAAAAAATGGCGGAGGCATCGACATCACGTATCGATACCTCCGCTGACATTTATTTATGCTGCCTTTTGCCGAAATCGCAAGTTGCGGATGCCGTTTGCCCTGACCTGGAGTTCCTGCGAGAGGAGCTTCAGGACGGAAAATTCGTCATCCAGCCCATCCAGTTCTCTTTGCAGTACACCTTCATAGTGCCGTTTCTTCTCCTCCAGAGCCTGCACCTTCAAAATCCAGCGATCCATGATCGCAGGGCTTTGGCTGTTGCTTTTGATAAGATAATCACACTTTTCCTGATACACTGCAATCTCTTTTTTGACTGCATTATAAAATTCTTCTGTCATCTTTTCACGCTGCTTCGCATCGTCAATGATATAAAAGCTGTTGACAATCAAAGGTGTCGTTCTTTTGTTGAGACCACTGAGGAGCGTGATAAAATCCTCAAAAATGTCCACTTGGTCCATATGGGTACGGGGAACAAAATACATGTGACCATTGACACTCAGTTTGGTGGCCTCAAGGCCCCGTAAGTAATTGAGGCAGATTGTTTCAATCTGCTTGCGGTTGGCACAGCGCTGATAGAGTTCAAAAAGTTCTTCTGCATGCCGGCAGCACGCAGGCACATCCACCGCAGAATCGTAGACCATATTGTCGCTGCGGAAAATGCCGTCTGCCTTGTCGTAGCTGATATTTGCCAACTTTTCGTATTGATTCGTCTGTCGATTCAGCGTTTCCTTTATCAGTTCGCGGGAGAGAACACCAGGGGTGTGCTTATTATCCCGGCAGTAGGCAAGGTAGATGTTCGTCTCACTATTCTCCGTAACAGGGATGCGCTCTCGGATATCACCTGTGGCAGAGCGAAAGGCATCTGACACGGAAAGCCGGTTGCTGCCGCTGTACGGGATCCCCAGGCTCTCACACAGGTGAGATAACTCGTCTTTATCCACCAGAAGATTTGCCAAAGAAAAATACAGAAACTTTCCTAGCATGTGCTGCTGATCACCAGCAGCCGCACCGATAAGTTCATTCATGTTTATGACTTTATCCATATTATAGATCATCCTTTCTTCACAGTAAGTTCTCTCACCAGTTTTTAATTACTTCCGACAGCTTATCATACTGCCCGGATATGAGCAGCCCGCACTCGTAATGAAAATTGATGTCGGTCAGATAGTACTCGATTTTTTCCATCGTTTTTTTGTCACCAATTTCCCGTGCGTGCTGATGCTTCTTGAAAAACTGCTTCATCTGGCTGAGCGTAATGCCATACTGCCTTTTTCGAATTATCGCTTGGATTCGTACTTTTTCTTGTTCTGTTAACATCGTTTCTCCTTTACATCGTTGCAGTTCGGCTTAAAAGGTAGTCATCCACGCCCTTGTAGGCGGGATTCCATGTGTATTTTGCATAGCGGATACCCGGTATCTTCTGCACTTCTTTTCTCATAGCAAGGATGGCATTGCGGACATTGGAATTTGTCATCTGATCCATGTCCATTGCCTCCACGACCTCATGGACGCCAAGCTCTCGGATGGTATCGGTCAGCCCGTGAAGTGCGTTGACTCCGCCGATGCAGATAAATAATGCATCTTTTGCGAGAAAGCTGGCCACGTCGCCCTTGAGCGGGCCCTCTGTTAAAAACGCACGCTTTCTTGTCCTATCTCCCGTCACATGAACCCAGGAATAGCTGCGGGTGCCGTTTGGCAGGTTCCGGCTGGAGAGCCAGCGGTACTTCCGGTTGGGATGGTCCGCTTCGTCGAGCCGGATTTTAAGCCCCTGTATGAGCCCGTCCTTATTCCGAACCGGAATAAGGAACCCACTTGGGCCGGAGAGCGTCCATTCGCCGTAGTAGGTGCGAAAGCCGGGAACACCGTGCAGGTCATGCCCGTGGGAGCGGAGCAGGTCGGTCAAAAGCTGGCGGCCCCGCTCAGTCTCGGGCATACTTCTGTATCCGTTTTCTCGGATGCGATCTTCGGATAAGCCTCTTCCCAGCAGGTTTTCACCGTGCCGGTCAAGAAGAGTCAAGTGCTCCAGCATATCCGTATATGCGGCGTGGCGCTGCTCCAGCGAAACAGGCTGCCGCTCTTTCCTTTGGGGAGCGGGCGCCTGGGGCAAAGGATATACCTTTGTCCCCCGCACCAACTCCAAATAGGCCTCTTTATTGCTGATCCCTTTAAGTCTTGCATACAAGCTCACGCTGTTGCCGTGGGCCCCGCAAAGGTTACAGCGGTACTGATCTGTGTCGGTATTGAGGCTCAGATGGTATTTTCCCGGTCCGTGGTCATGGCAGAAGGGGCAGCTTGCCTCGACCTCCGTTCGCCGCAGCGTTCGGGAGTCGAGGACAAGCCCACACCGTCTGGCCGTTTCCACGATAGGGATCTTATCATATTGTCGGACGGCCAAACGGGATCACCCCCTATCAGGCGGCACGCTGCTCCGCGAAAACAATAGGTTTGATAGGCCTCACCTGCAGCGGCGCATTGCTCACGCATTTTGCCATGATGATCTGTCCTGTCGGACGGACATTGGCAAGGTCATCCACGGACTCCATGTTGTCTACGAAGACGGGGTAATTGCGCCCTGTGAGACGCTTTATCAGCTCTGACAACTCCATACCTGCCCGGATCTTCTCGGAAAGAGAGAGCCGGTCATAACGGCGGCCGCTGTAGGTAAACTTGAAGGTATCTTTGACCTCGCCCGTGGATTTCACCACATCGTAGAGGGAAATTTCCACGCGGTTCATTTTAAGCTGTGAAAAAGTAAGCTCGGCCCGCTTGCTGACATACGAAATCACATTCGTCATCGTGCGCTTGATTTTGCCGATGGCCTCCTGCGCCTCACGGATCTCACGGTCAAAGTCAGGCGTCTGTGCAGATGCCATCTCATTCAGCGCAGAGAGCTTGGACTCCAACTCACGGCACTGTTCCCGGCACTCACGCAGGCGGCCATACTCTGCCTGCGTCAAATTGCCGTATTCCAGCTCCGCCGTCAGGGCCTGGATCTCACTGCGCAGTGACTCGGCAGCCTGCGAGCTGGTTTCCGACTGTTCCGCGCAGCGCCGCTCCAGTTCGGCAGCGTCTTCCGTCCATTTGCGGAGATCAGCTTCTTTGAAAGCATCGAAGGTATCTCTGGCCTTTTTATCCATTTCCTGAAGCTCTGTAAGCTGCCCCTTTTGCTCTGTTCCGGCGGCATACAGTTCAGAAATGTTCTTTTTGAGCGCAGCCTGTACCTCCGGCAGCGTTTCCTCCGTCACGCGACGGTGACAGGTGGGGCAGTCCATACCGGCATGAAATGCCTTGTATGCCACGGATTCCCGCTTATACCGCGTCCCCAAGTCATTGACTTTGGCCGCGATCTCCGCCAGCGGCTCGGTAAACTTGGACTGATACTGCTCGGATTGTCTGCGGACAATCTTTTCACGCAGTGCGCGAAGCTCTTTTTGCTGCTGCACCGTATCGCCGCGTTCATCACGGGCCATCTCATCGTATCGCTGACTTAGTTCGACGAGCTGTTCCTGCATTTTGGCAGTATCGAGGTCGGCAAACTGTTTTTCCGCCAATGCCGCGATCTCATTTTGAAGAGACGTAATGCCCTCCGAAAACTCCACCCGCATCGTTTCGTACTGTTTCTTTTGGGTTGCCGCCAGATCCTTTTGCCCGCCGAGATAGGTGATACGCTCCTCCAACTCGCGGATCTCCGCACGCCGTCCCTTGAGATAGGCGTCAGGCGAAAGGATCACCTCATCCTTCAGGGATGCCTGCACCTCGCCAGGGAGCTGTGCGAGGATTGTCTCCTGCGGAATGAACGGAAGATACCGTTCCAGAAGATTCTTACCGCTTGTCCCCAGCTCCTCGATAAAATACAGGGGGTTTAGGATAGAGAGAAACACGTCCCGCTCCCCGAAGAGGTCAGCCAAATCAAGTTGACGGATGGTATGACCGTCGTAATAGATGGACATATCGTTATTTCGGCGGATACGGGTCAATTCATGGGTGATCCCATTCTCATCCACAAAGCGCATCTGAATGGCGACGTCAGGATTTTTCTCATTGTGGAGTCGGTCAAGGCCACGTTCTCCAAAAAGCGGGAGTCCAGTCACGGCAAATGCGATGGCGTCCGCAATGCTGGTTTTCCCCCGGCCATTTCCCCCGGTGATGACGGTAGGGTTGCCGAAGGTCAGCTCCGTAGGTTTTTCATAGGACTTGAAGCCCGAAATACTCATACTGGTGATCTGAAACTGTTCGATCTTTTTCAACTGTCTGCTCCTTTCTTTGGCTCAGGGCAGCTTTTTATGCTGCCTGCTGGCCCTGCTGATAGACCTCATAGGACTCCAGTACACAGAACACCACGGTATCCTGCTTGCGGGTCGTGAGCCTCACATGAGAGAGCTGCGTACCCGGCGTCAGCTCGGGACGTACCCCTCGGACATAGGCATAGGTCTGCTTTTTCTCTGGCGTTTCCAGATTGATCAGCGTATTGCTGCCGCTCATGCCGCCCTGTACCTTCGCGGCCAGAACTGTGTAGATGTCCTCCTCGGGCATAGCCTGCGCGGTATTGCGGAACGGGACGGTCTTTCCGGTGGGTTCAGAGGCATATTCCTGCTTTTTGGGGCCCGCCTGCGGTTTCTGCTGTGCCGAGCGATTCTGGGGCTCGGCAGATTGCTGCGCCGTGCCGCCGCTGCGCTGATCCTGTACAGGTGCGGAGGCCGGCTGCTTATCGCCTGCGGCCTTCTGCTCCGGCGCGGTCTTAGGCATCAACAGAGATTGAATACCGCTCGCTGCGGCAGGCTCAAGCCCCAGCTTTTTAAGCGCGTTCAAATAAGCGTCATCCAGCTTTTTCCGCTCACTAGCCTTAATAATGTAGCTGCGTCCCCGGCGCTCAATGTCCACCCATACGGTGTCGAGGCTGTAGAGGACACGTCCGATGCCCCATTGGTAGGCAGCTCGCTTCATGCTGTCGGAGAGGCCGCCTTTGATGGGTTCAATGTCCGAATCCTCGGCGCCGTCCCATTTGGTTATGAAGCCTTTGCCTTCAAAGTAAATGGCAATGCCGCAGAGCTGTGCGTCCTTTTTCCCGTTGGAGTGCCACGGCTTGAACTCGTTGTACCAGTTTTCCGGGCCGCAGACCTCGTCCAGTCGATTCTGGATGGCGCGGTTGGTCACATAGGGGACCGCCATGCCTCGCATCGATTCCTCAATCGTATTTTGCAGGCGCCATTCCAGATCCTCCGGAGCAAAGGGCTTTGCAAGCGCTGCCTGCATTTCTCTGGTGTCTTTTTCTGTCAATTTTTTACCTCCTAAGAACAAAATCACTCAATGTGCGGCCATTGGGGACAAGAATATCCGTATAGTAGTAGGAAGGGTCCTTGTCCTTGAGATGTTCCAGCAGCGCTTTGTGGTCAAGCCCCTTTTGATTATGTGCGGAGTAGAACATATCGTCATTGTCGGGCAGTCCCAGCAAATACCTTGGAAAATTCTTCATCGCTGAAAGCTTTTTGTATCGCGGCAGGATGTTATTGCCTGTGCATACCCTTTCATTATCATGGACGTTGGAGAATGGGTAGAAAAACATCGGCGTATCCTCCGTTGGAGGCTCATCCGCGACAACTCCCATAGAACAATCTGCTACCCTTCCGTCAGCCAAGACGCGAAGGCTGAAGACCAGCCGCGGCAGCGGAAAGTCCAAATATTCCGTATCTCGGTAGATCACGTCTGCCCGCAGCTCCGGGTTCCAGATCACATAGCGTCGCTCTGCTGCGTTCATGGCTATATGGAGACAATGCTCTGGCAGAAATCCGCTGTCCAGATAGTCGTTTGTGGTATAACTCCCATTGAGCGCAAAATAAAACTCGATTGGGTCGATCTCACGGTAGCTTACTACGCCGTTTGCAGAATGTTCCTGCACAACGACTGTATTTCGGCTGGGAGAGATGTGAAGGATCACATCCTCCGGCACCTCGGTTCGCTTATAGTCCGCCATCATGCGGCCTCCTTTCCGATGTAAGCGACGGCGTTCCGCTCATCTGCCTCAACGGCCTCTATGCGTTCGACTTCTCTCTGGCAATAGAGGATCAAGTTGACAAACGTATTGAGAAAGATATCTGGTGTACAACAATCTGGTGAGAGCGTAATGTCGAGCTTGACATTTGTTCCCGAGAAGTGGTAGCGAACATCAAAGACAGAGTAAGAGGCATCTGCCACATAGAAAAGAAAAATATCCTTGATTTTCTCCTGCCACGCGTTGATTCGAAAGGGAAACAAACCGCCGTCCTTGCAGCCCTGTGCGTAGAGCCGATCAATATAATCATGGGAAAAACGCACGGTCACCATATCGTCCTCGTCGTCCGGCGCGCCCTCATCAAAGACGGTCAGCATCAGCTCGTTCATGATCATCTCTATGTCCTCATCGCCTGCCATCGGATAGTCCTTGATGATCTCCTCCAACACTTCCGGCTGGTCCGTGTGAAGGAATTTCAGAAGCCGCAGGAACAGCAGAACATTGTTTTCATATTCGTAATCGTACATACTGCCACCTCAGAAGAAGACACGGCGGCGTGACTGAAAGGACGGTGCTTTTCTCATTCGATAAATGACCCCTTTGATCCAGCCGTTTGCGTCGCTGCCGGCACGTTCCTGAAAATAGGGGATGGTAACATCTGCTATCTCAAATGAGTTCCAATCAATGGCGGCAAGGTCAAGCGAACCTTCCTCTTTCAGCTTGTCCATCAGTGACTGGATATAAGGATTGTGTCGCGGCTCATGGAAAAACGGCTTGCTTTCGGGCACCTCGTGCAAGAGTTGCATAAAGCGTTCTCTGTTGAACTCACGCACTCTCCTTCCCCCCCTGGCTCAGCGTGACCATGCACGCTGCGTATTGACCGACATGATTCAAGACTTCGCACTTTTCCTCCTCGGTTGCGGATGCGCGGTGCAGCGCGGCATAGTAAATGCCGCAGTCCGGAACGGGAATACCTCTCTGCACGAGAATATGCCAAGCCCCATGTGCCAACAGCTCGGGATCGCTGCCGTCCACAACCGTAGAGTAGAACTGCATATTGCCGATTTTCTGTGTACTGCCAAGGTCCGCCTTGCGGATCATTGCCTCCAAGTGATAGGCGGCAGCTTCATGCTGCGCTTCTTCTCCTGCTTTGAGCAGCTCCCGAAACACCTCCGGCTCCTGCCGCCCGAGCACAACGCCAAAGGGGCGTGGGTATTTGTGCTCCCAAACACTGCCCGATGGGTTAAATTGACGGTACAGCTTTCCAAGCTCCGGGCGAAGCAGCTCCGCCACGGTTTCCCACACCTGTACGCGCATGGCTTCTTCTCCAGTGACGCCGTCCACGGGGACGATGATCACCATATCACAAGACTTCATTTTTCCTCCTCATCAATATTCATCCGATAGCATGATTGTGGTAGCCGAACGGTCTGCCTCCGTGATGATCAGGATACGGATCTTGCCGCTGATTTGATACCAAGACAAGATACGTTCCCCATCGCGGATTGCCTGCTCATTGGCTTTTTGATCCGCCATGTAGGTATCGCCCCAGTCACCGCGGATATGCCGATTCACAAGACGGATCAGCTTTTCCTTTGAGACATTCGCCAAAGCAGCCGTTGTGGCTCGGACTTCTCCGGTGGGAAACTGGACAGGTCTGTACTGCATAATAGGTAGGCCCCCTTTCTTTATGTCAATGCCTTAAAGCCGTTTGGCGTCAGGACATTGAAGATCATTTTATTTGTGATGGTTTCTTTGACCTCACTGCCAAGGTGGTTTCCGCTGGCACTGAATTTCTCCTCGCTCTCCGTGCGCACGACCTTGACGATGCGGCCCTTGATGATGTGAGGGCTGTCGCATTCAATAAGGCCGTTTATCATGCCGGAGCCGCCGATCAGCCCGATCTGGCTGATGGAGAGCGGCAAGAGCGGGCGTTTGGCGCCGCTGTCCAGCTCGCTGCAGCGCATCATCTGCGCGAAGCTGTCGGACTTGCGAAGCTGCTGTTCCAATTCCTTTTGGTTGAACCGCTCGCCCTTGAAGGTGTTGACCTGCAAAGGCTGTGCCGGGAGCGCATAGCGTCCCTCCTCAATCTTCTCAAGAGTCGGTATCGAGGCGGGGCTGCACGCAAGCCGCTCCAGCCAGAGCGTATCCTGCAATTCCGCATCTCTGTGCTTTCGGACACCGAATATAGCAACCTGTTTGAACTGCTTAAACTCGCTGTCTGTAAAGCGCCAGACGGAGAGGTCGTCGAAATTATCAACGAGAACACGGCAGATGTCCGGTGTCAGGCGGTAATAGGGAATAACATAGATCAGCAGTCCGCCATACATCAAGGGGGGTAGACTCTCGATCAAAAACCGCTTTTCATGCCGGGAGCGGCCGCCGCTTTCGTTGATGACCGACAGATACGGCGGATTCAAAAAGAGCAGGTGAAATGCTTCATGGCTGATACGGCTGTGAAAGAAGCTGCCAAAGCCGACGCGATGGAGGCGTGTCTGCGCTTCTTCCGCACGGCTCTCGTCCAGCTCCACGCCGTAGGCATAGCAGTTATTTCCCTGAGCCAGTTGGCGCAGAGCTTTACCACAGCCGCAGCACGGATCAAATAAGTTCGTAGTGACGCCATCCGGAAACCGAATACCCCGCAGGATCAGCGAAATGTTATCGGGATCGGTGGGGTAATATCCCAGCTTGATGTTGTTCATCAGGCGGCCTATCACAGCGGCGTTGGTCTTTTGCCCCGTGGGGAACGCCGACGTGAACTTATTCAGCACTTCGTAGATGGGCTTGTAACCTGTACTCATAAGATTGAATCCGCTCACGCCCTGGTGAAGCTGCCCTGCCATAGATGCCAGCTTGTATGCCTCCGTCTCCAGCAGGATTAGCTGAGATTCCATCAGCTGCTCTGCAAGCTGCTTTCGGAAATACTCCAGCGTTTCATAGGCGCTGCGGGCTGTCGGCAAGTCACTCTTACGGTATTTTTCCACCTTTGCCCGGTGTATGACCATCTCCTGTATAGAGTGCATGATCGCGGCTTTCAGTGTGTCAAGCCGGTCGATGGCATAGGGTGTCTGTTCCTTCAGCTCAAGCGGCTCGCTCATCATCCACCTGATCCTTTCTCAGCTTCCGCAGGGTATCCAGCAGATGCGGATAGGAGCATTTTTCAAGTTCGCTCCGGGTGATAAAGTGGTTATAGCCGCCTTTATAGTCCTTGCTGTGGCGCACTGTGCGATAGAGCAGCACTTTACCGCTGCCGCAGGCAGGCTGGGAAATGGAGACATAAAGGCCGCCGTTCTCCCACATTCCGATCAAGCTGCACTCTCCCGATACACCAATGCCGCCGGCGTTGCTGCTGACGGTCACATCGTGAAGCCCGAGGTCTCTTGCGAGGGCGCGCAGGAAAACCTTTCCCACATTGAGGAAGACCTGCTTGCTCCCGTTGGGGCCACACTCCTTTTTTCCATGGATATTGCAAAGATTGAAATTAAACAGCACGGCCAGCCGCCGCATATTGTTCGTCTGTGATTTTATAGACATGGCAATTCCTCCGATCGTTGATATAAAAGAGGGCAAGGAACAGATACAGTTCCTTGCCTTCTTGTCGCACGGCTCATGCCGCGCCTTTCATATTCTCTTCGGCCTGCGGCGAAGATTTAGCTGTGCCTGCCGTCCCCAGCGGGATGCGCTTGGCGCAGTATGCTTTTAACCTCACACAGCCGTTTTCTGTCAGGATACCGTGATAGCGCTTTTCATAGAGGACGGATTTCCCATTTTCGCTGATCCGTACCCTGCTCACCACATTGATCTCCCGCATAGGCTCTTACGCAGCGTTGTGGAGGATACGCTCATGCTCAAAATCGAACACGGGTGCATTTTCCTCCGGCGTACCGGGGATGAGCTTGAGGGTGTAGCCCTGCTCACGCGCCAGCTTGAAAATGCCGACGATTCGATTGAGTTCTTCATCCGCAGGTTCAGGCTCGGCGATATCCTCTGTCGCGCATGGTGCAGCTTGTGCTGCCACAGATTCTTGCTTTTCTTCCTGCACCGGTTCAACAACAGCCTCTCGCACATTATCATCGACGTCTGCCGTGGCTTTCAGTTCCTTTTGACCAGGAACCGTCAATACCGTCCAGATTGAGCGGAACGCGGAAGCAAGAAGCGTACCAAAAAGCGTGCGCTTTTTCGGCGTCAGGTTAATGATCTCTGCGGCATTTACTGTGTCGATCTCACTAAGCGTTACCGTCAGCTTTCCTGTCTCTACATAGGCAGAGGATAGAAAGCAGGATACCGCGGCGCTCTCCGAGGCAAAGACCTCCGGCGACTGCACACGCTTAGCGAGCAGGCGCTTACAGACGATGCTGCCAGCGTCCATATCATCGACCCGAATCACATCGGCATTCACGGTTCCGGCATGGACTGTTCCGTACCCTGTAATCGTTTTGGCCGTGATGCCGCAGGTCACTTGAAGGCATCCGTGAACAACCAGATGCTCCGTCGCAAGAGATTCGTAACGGATAGTTTCTCCCTTGGGAATGTAGATAGTTTTCATATTGCTGTCTCCTTTTCATTTTTTGAGGGCGCATCGCCCATTTTCTTTTTAGTCTCAGGCGGCCATTTCATCACGGAGCCGAACCGGCAACACCAGCGCAAAATCGCTGCGCCCCTCTGCCTCGACCACGATGGGCGTATAGGGGCCGCTGAGTTTGAGCCGCACCATCGGCTCTTTTCTAAACTGTCGCAATGCATCTATCATATAGCGAAGATTAAACCCAATGGCAAGATCACCGCGGCCGACCATAGATACACGGGTCGCAAAACGTCCGGTGGGTACGTTCATGGACAATTCTTTCCCTGCAAAGCGCACATACGGAAATGTGCAGCTGCCAACGCATTCTTTGAGGTAGGTGAGCTCCCGCAGCAGTTCATCCGTCTGCACAGTAATAACTTCTCGATAGGCCTTGGGGATCGCGGCATCGGGATCATAGGTGTCCACGCCATACCTACGGACATACAATTTCAGCGTCTCGTCCGAAAAGCATACCTTGTGAGCGCCAATCTGCACTGTCACTTCATTTTCTCCGAATGCCCTTAGATGTGTGAGCGCATCACCCAGCATCAAACAGGGCACCGGAAAAACTGTATCCGGCTGCGTATCGCAGGCCATGCGGCGTCCATCCAGAGAAAAAATGCGGTCTTCTCGAAACTGGACACAGGCACTCTGCGGCCGACGGTCGAGGCATCCCTTTTCCGCGGCATAGCGTACGCGCTCGATCCTGCGGAAAAGCGCAGCGGCGTTCACACGCAGGGATGTGCCGTCCTCTACAGTCCCGCACTCCGGATAATCTTCATGGGAAGAAACAGAAAATTCCGCGGCTCTTTGTCCACAGCGCACCTCCAGCGTTCCATCTTTTTCGTCCTTGAAAACGAGGGTGATCGCCAGTTCTCCCTCAAAATGGGAGCAGGCTTTCATCACATCCTTTGTTCTGGATAAAACGAAGGACATATCATCGCCGAGAGTAGGAATCTCTGCTACGAGCCATGTTTCAAGGTCTGTCGCTGTCAGCGTACACCGCCCATGCTGAATGCAGACGGCGATCTCCTCCAGAATGGGGAGCGGGCTTTTCCGCAGGACCTTACTGACCTTGCTCATCGCGTCCGAAAACGCTCTGGCATCTACCGTGAACCTCATCATACCGCTTTCCTCCTCGGCTGTTTTTCAAGTACCGTCTGCATCCGAATTGTCCGCGTGGAGAAGTCCGTCTGAAGCGCGATATTTTCTCCGTGCGTCAGGATGTTGTAGACCATCGTCAGGATGGCGGTAGCCGCCGTAACATTGGCAACGATGCTCTGGGGATCTGCCTGCGCCGCTTCGGCACAGCTCAGTTCCGATGGGAACCTGTCGGTGATCTTCAGCATTTCTGGGTGGACGCCGCCGATGGGTCTTCGCACGGTACGTCCGTTTTTCCGCACGCCACAGACCACCTGGCCGGTATAGCTGCCGTTGCCGCTGTCGATGTAGATGAGATCTAAGCTCTTTTTGAAAGCCTCATGGCAGAGCTGGCGCGTACGGTTATTGTCCACGCACCCCAGCAGGAGAACCATCTCTCTGACTTTTCTTCTCGGATAGTCGTCCGTTTCCCATTCTCCCGGTTCAATCAGGGTCATAAGCTCTGAGAGCGTTTCAATGAAATTGGGAACATACTCTGTTTCCATGCCCAGTACGGCGGAGTAGCGTTCCGAGAGCACACGGGCCTTATTTTCACCGAGGTCAGCTTCCACAAAATTCTGCCGGTCAAGGTTCTTGGCCTCGACGAGATCTCCGTCGCAGATGATAAAGCGGGCTGGGCGGTCAAGCATGTGCAGCAGGCGGAAGAGGTACGGCGCAACATAGCCGCCTGTCCCGCCTGCGCCCAGCATCACAACCTTTACCGGACGATCCATTGGAAATTTCATCACCACACCTCCGAAAGGAACTCTCGAAGGCTGCGCTTTTTCTCTTTTTTCGGCAGAGCGCTGCGGACACTGACCTGTTCCAGCCATTCCTGCGGGAACGGTTGCTCCAGCCCCTCAATGACCTCAGCGGGATCAATGGGGACGAAGCTGTCGCCGCAGAAGATGCGAGCCTTGAGTGTCGGGTAGAAATGGTCAAGCTCTCCAAGGACAAAGTAAAGCCCCACGGAGCGCTCGTCCCGGTCATCTTTTCTCGAGAAAAAGGCGTCCCTGCTGTTGTGGGAGTGGATGTCGGCGTAGCAGATATACCGCTCCTCATCGTCATAGGGGCAGTCATGGAGATTGGCCTCCACTTCCTCCTTGCAGGCGCTCTGTTTGGGAACATAGGCGAAAAAGCGTTTTTCCGCCTTATCCCAGTAGATCAGAGCCAGCGCCTCGTTTTCCTCGTTCTCCGTCATGAAGGCGCGGAAGAAAGCGATGATTTGGCCCATCAACTGAGCAGGGATCTTCGGCAGAGCCGGGGCAAACCCGGCTCTGATCTCCGAAAAATCCACTACATTATTTTTGGGGGCGATAAACTCGCCCTGCTCCATCTTGCGAAGCTCATAGATCCTGCCGTCACGGGCGGGAACCAGGCAGATGACCTTATCCGACGCCCGCGCCTCTTCCAGAGAACCGAATTTGCCCTTATAAGCGGCGTTGCCCTTAGTCTTCATCTCCACCTTGGGCTTCACATAGCAGCAGGGATCTTTTTCTTTTGATTTTTTGAGGGCCGCCAAGAATTCGTGAGACCGTTCAATCGTCTCTTTCACAGAAATGATCGTGGTGCCCTTGGGGTCTTTGATCTCCTTGCGGATACCGCAATATTCCACACTCCACGACACTCTCTTACCTTCCTCAAGGTCGGTAAAGTCCTCGGATTTGCGGATACGCAGTTCCTCAAATGTCATGGAGGGTTCCTCAATCTCCTCTTTGACACCCTTGTGATAGAAGACCGGCGGCTTTTCCAAAAGCCCTTTCTTGGTGTTCTCCGCTGTTTTCTGTTCAAAGGCCGCAGCGATGGGATTTTCTGCGGCTGCGCTCACCTCCGGCTGCGCAAGTGCAGGCTTTTCCGCAGGCGGGGCAGCGGTGGGTTTGGGTGCAGGTGCCGCAGGCGTTTCAGGCTCCTTGGGTGTTGGAGCAGACGCTGCGGCAAGATTCGGTGCAGGCACCGGCTCAGCAGGCTCCGCAGGCGGCTCCTGCGCTTCGGGTGCCGGATCAGATGCTGCAGCCTCCACAGGAGATGCAAAGGGATTGCTTTGATCTGCCCCTGTGCTGTCTTTGAAAATCGCCTCAATGTCCAGACCTTCCTCACCGGATATCTCGCCAAAAGGCCACGCGCTATTGCTGGATTCACTCATAAATGCTTGCTCCTTTCGATTTTGGGACAAAAAAAGACCGCAACTGCTCCCATGAGCAATTACGGTTTTTCTTATCCTTATTTCATTCCAGTTCGTCCGAGTCTCTGACGGAGGGCGCAATGACCCCCTTTCCGTCGCCGTTCCTCCCTAACTTACTCCGCCCTGACTTACTTCGCCCTGAAATACAGCTCTATTCTACTGTTTTATACTTTTCCTGCATAGTTGGAGGTTTTCCATAGTCCCGAGTTTTCTCAAATAATGCCTTGTGACTTCAGCAAATAGAGTTTATACGTTTACAATCCGTTACACTGCCCCCCTTTTGATAATTGAACGATATAGCATTAAAAGTCATGATTCTTGTCGTTCTATCGCTGTATTATGTTCTTGATATGTCTCTGTCCAACGACAGATTGTACAAGTCTTGTGCTATATATTTCATAGAAATGTCAAAATATCAATAATCATGGAAATAACGTGAGAAAATGTGGCATATTTGCATTTATAGGATAAAAGAAGAATTCTTAAAAATGATAGTTGAATGCACAACCACTCTAATTCCATTTTTGCCGTTTCAATTAAATCAGGAACGGAAATCAGGGGGGTAAGTCCAATGTTCTAATGTTATGTTGTGCGTTCTAAAAATATAGTTTCTTATGAGATAGTAATTCACATTTGTATTTAGAGAAAAGGAGGCCAGAAAACATGAAAAACGTGCGTAACTTTTATTATCGCTTGATTTGCGCTTGCTTAGTTTTAGCCGTTATAGGGAGCAACACACTTGTCTTTGCCTCTAGTCCTGATGATATTCATAGTCAAGAAAACAATTTCTGTCAGGAACTAAGCGGTATTCCAATCTTTTTTGATTTTGTTGCACCCATTAACTCAGATTCAAAACAATCCTCGCTATCCCTATCGGACTCAAATGAAATTTATACAGATACTGAAGCAATTGTAAATGAGCAATTAGAAATATGTGAATCTATGCAGCTTTCAACCACAGAGCGACAAATCGTGTATGCCCAGAGCCCCTTTTATCAGACATTAGAAAGAGCAGAAAAAATCATAGCTGATGGTGGGCTTGTAAAAGGAATCCATTTTCTATTTCCTATTGCAGAAAATGGAAGCGATTTGTCAGTGAGTACTATTCTATCCAGCAATGATTGGCGCGATTATACAATGCCCTTAAGAACATATAATGGATATGAATTTCGATATCTTGATTCATATGTTGATGGGGAGACTGGATACATTAACGTAGATGACATAGGAACTGTTGAGTGGAGAAAAGTTGTAAGTTCGGGATTAAAAGCACTATTTCCTACCGTCGTTTCGGCTGCAGGCGCACCAGTCGCAGGAAACGCCCTCGGGGTTTCAATTACACTTAGTGATACAATCTCCCCATTAAGTGTTCGACCCAACTTAACCTATTCATATAGCGCAGTATCTTATGTCAAATATAACGCGATATATAGAAATTATATGCGTTCGTTCTATATTAGTGACAAAGACAACCTTATACCCGGCTATGATTTTTATATTGTCGGAGCGGCTGAAAAAGTTGAAGTAGACAATCATATTTCTACACGGTGGCCTACTATTGATAGCTGGGACACTTATAGCGGTCAGGTTGGTTCAAGACATACCATCTCAACTCCAGGTTTCTACGGATCCTCATCTTTTCTTTCAAGTCTTATTCAAAGCTATCAACTTCAGCGAAACTATTATGAAAACATAGAATTAAAAAAAGAATTGATTAACATTATACTGAATTCCAGCTACTAACCTGGTAGTTAATAGACTATATTTCCAACACATGTTTTAGGAAATATACCCCATAGATGTTTTAACCTTGATACCTCCAAAGCAACTATACACAGAAATGATGGTTGATGAACTTCTTAACAAGTGCAACTAACTAAGGCGGTAAACAATACCCCCTTTGCACTTATTCTAACAATTTTGACCACAAATATAGGATAGGGCACAGTAGATAACTGTGTCCTATCCCATCTATCCTATAATATAATGGGAGGCGATTTTAATTTGATGCGGAACATGGCACAACGACTGTTTAAGGGCAAGCGGCTTATATATCTTTCGATAATACTCTTAGCCCTCGTTCTACTGAATTTAGGATTAAGTGTTATTATGCGTTGGCAAAAGCAGGAAACTTGTGAAAGCATTGCTGATGTTTGGAAAGATGTAGGCCACCTTGTATCTCAGAAATATGACACAGATATGGATTTGATCCATAATTTGAGTTTAGTTAAAATCTATTTTAAGTCTAATCTTTTAGATGGAATTCTATATGAGTGGCGTTATATAGAAAAGAGCGGATTACTCCCCCCCACAGCACAGACCACAAAATATATAAGTTTAGATGCTGAAGGGCAAAATAACTCAAGTCCACAGAATGGAGAATCTTATTCGATTCCTATGGTGCTGATAATCAGCGCTGAAGAAACAATATTCCACAACAATCCTAACTTCTTCGATTATACTAAGAAAATTAGCACCGTTGATGTCGATGGTAGAGCTATTTATTCGGTTGAAAACGGTTCGCTTTTGTGGAAAGGATATACTTCAGAAATTGTATTTTCTGATTGCATAATAGAACCACAAAATCGGATAGAAAATCAAAAAATCTTAAAAGGCGAATTTTATGAAACTGTCAAAGCTGAATATTCCTCTATCAGTTCAGACATTGCGATAGAAGACAGATGTGGAGACGAAATCTTTTTAGACCTTGGGATATTGCAGAATCAATGTCAATAATCTTTGCTCATTCTGATTTTTCAATTGCTTAAAACTCCTTCTCCGTCATAGTGCAGAATTACCATTGTTCAGGTCGGGCGAAAATATCCCCATGTAGCCGGAAATAAAAAGCCACTACCATAGCTCTTTCAAACCTTGTACACTGGAAAGTGCCAACAGCCCAGTGGAAAGGAGCGTAATGAAAGAGCCAAGTGGTAATGGCTATGTGCCGATTATAGCACAAGCCATAGAAGAAATGAAAGCAGAATGGGGAGATACATTCTCTCTGGAGCAAGTCAACTTAGCTGAGCTCGAACGCCGTACCGGCATCTCCCGTGGAAAGTTACGTCGGCTCAAGAAGAACGGCTTTCAGGATAGCAGCTGAAACAGCAATTCCGGAAAACACAAGATCACCAAACTTACCGGGATAATGTACAATAACGGACCTGTTGACAAAGGTGGCGAATACGTCCGTTCTATGGTAGAATAACCATAAGGATGGATGTAGCATGATGGGACGCCAAAGCAGACAAATGGCAATGATTTTCGTAGATATAGAATCACTGATTCCAGAAACCCACCTGCTGCGGAAGATCGAGCGGATGGTATCCTTTAACTTCATTTATGATCTTCTGGCGCCATATTATCCGGCAACAGGCCGTCCATCTGTCGACCCTGTCAGTATGTTCAAAATGCTCTTGATCGGATACCTGTATGGCATCAAATCAGAGCGGCGGTTGGTGGAGGAAGTTCAGCTCAACATCGCCTACCGGTGGTTTTGCGGATTTGAACTGGATGACACGATCCCAAATCACTCCACATTCAGTAAGACCAGAACACGAAAATGGCAGCAAAGCGATCTCTTTCAGAAAGCCTTCTATAAAATAGTCAAGCAATGTATAGACAGCGGACTGATCGACGGAGAAGCTATGGCTGCGGATGGAAGCTACATTCCGGCCAACGTATCAAGAGAAAGCTGGATCAATGTAGAAATAGAAGTTGAACAGAGTATGCAAAGCTATCTCGATTCTTTGGATGAAGAGCTTTCCAATCAGCCGGGCTTCAAAAAGCCGCCAACAAAAATTGTAAGGAAGTGCCGTACCACCAGCCAAACAGATTCAGACAGCGGTTATATCAATCACGGCAGCAAACGCGGCATCGGGTATCTGATGGAAGCAACTGTGGACTGCAAACACGGCATTTTAACAGGCGTTGATGTATATCCTGCCAATGAGAAGGAAAGTCTTCTGGTCTTGCGGCATTTGGAACGGAAAATCAATCTTGGTATCCCAATGAGCCGGCTTGCTCTGGATCGCGGATATGAGACGGGCGCTGTTCACCGAGGGCTGGAGCTTCTGGGCATTACCGGATATATCCCCGCAATTCAGTTCTCCAATCCACCTGAGAAATATGGATTCTCCTACAATCCACAGCTCGACGCATTCATCTGTCCGGAAGGAGTTCCTCTTACATACCACAGGCTAAATTGCAGCAAATCGACGGGCAAATATCTGCGTTGCTACCAGGTCGAGGGTGATTTCTGTATGCGCTGTCCAAAACGACCGAGCTGTTTTGACAAGGCTGGAATTCGGCGCAGAGTGCTGGCCAGCAGTTGCTATCCGGCATTTTTCAGAGGGCATCAGCGCGTGGGAACTCCAGAATACCTGGCCATGATGCGGCTTCGTAAAATCTGGGCCGAGGGCAGCTTCTCCGTCTTGAAACGGGAACACTGTATTTCAAGGATTCGAAAAAGGGGCATTCTTACAGCTACGGAAGAATGCCTCCTTGCCGCCATGGCCCTAAACCTCAAGAGGATGGTAAATGCCATCTTTCGCTATCTCCAAATTTACTGTTCTGCTGGAACCACTGTGGGTTGGTCCCGTCAAGATTTATGCGCAAAATTGTTTGCAGGCTCCGGCTGAGTGAAGTC
>ERZ779896.411-NODE-411-length-56952-cov-8.620472_pt1 | contig 56952 bp, 37 predicted proteins | sample MGYA00511067_ERZ779896 | MGnify/ENA primary metagenome ERZ779896 (study PRJEB29588, sample SAMEA2161597) | human gut metagenome | biome: human gut; feature: human-associated habitat; material: faeces | place: Denmark | collected 2008/2010 ... | reverse complement strand
TGTTTTTCAGACACAGGGAGGTATCCGTTACCGGATAGACGGCACATTACCGGAGGGGGGATTCTTGGTGGGACATCAACGGGGAAGGTGCTGTTTCGTGGTGCCGCTCGAAGAGTCCCGAACGACAGGCAAGATCAGTACGGACTCCATAGGGAGCGGGATTCTGCATCTGTTGCTGACGGACTGTACGGGACGGCGGTTAAGCGAACGGCTCGTCTTTGTGGAGGGGCGGGAGCAGACCCGGGTGTCGGTAGCGACGGACAAGCCTGCTTACGGAAAGAGGGAGCGGGTACACATAGACCTGAGCATACAGGACGAGACAGGAACCCCTCAAGCGGCAGACCTGTCGGTCAGTGTGACCAACCGCAAGGTCATCAGCAACGACTCATTGGGAGGTAATATAAAAACTTACCTGCTGCTGACTTCGGACCTGAAGGGATATATCCACGATCCGGGATACTACTTCGAACAGGGAGGAGATTCGGTGGTCCGCCGCTATCATCTGGATCTGGTGATGCTGACACACGGCTGGAGACGGTTCCCCTCCGACAACCTGTTTCGTCCCGCACCATTCACCCCAAAACACTTCTTCGAACACGGGCAATACCTCTCGGGACGGGTGAAGAGCATGTTGGGACGGGATGCCAGATCGGCAACCGTAACCGCCATATCGTTAAATCAAGAGGGTGTGTCGGGTTTTACCGAGACGGACCGTTCGGGACGGTACCTTTTGGAGGGTTTGGACTATAAGGATACGATCGTCTTTCTGGTCTCGGCCCGGAGCAAGAGGAACAGGCCGGTACAGTCGGTCGAGGTAGACAAGCTCTATCCAAAACCAGCCTTCAAGAAACTAGCTCCCTATCCGGTGTATAATGAGACGGAGCAGGCGGCGATGGACTCTTGTATGCGGGTTCCGATCGACCGCTATTCGGGCATGACCGGATATGAACTGAACGAGGTCACGGTGACAGCCATCAATCCGAGGAAGCCGAAAACCACCGGATTTGATATCCTCTACGATACGACCAGACTTGCAGAGTTCAAACCCCTACCGTTAGATCGGTACATCGGTTTCTTTATGCTCGACGTGAGAGTTGTTTTTGTGAAACCAGATAATCAAAAAGTAGATCCTTTAAAACGAGAAGTTTTAATCAAAAATTTTTTTGGTGGTTATAGTATGGCAACATTAATACTTAATGGACACCCTTATTATTCAGGATTGGAAGGATTGAATGCTTACACTGTTGAGGATGTGGAGTATATAAATCTTAATAGGACATCATTGCCTCACCGTATAGAGATATATCTGAAGCCGGGAGTAGTATTGGGTGGCAGAGATTTTGAAATTTATAAGATGTTGGGGTACTCGGATGGGATGGAGTTCTATTCACCGGTATACGACACGCCCGAACGAATAGACAACCCTCGACCGGACAACCGAACAACCCTTTATTGGAATCCTTACGTACAAACCGATACGGCCGGTAAAGGTTTTGTAGAGTTCTATACCGATGACCGCGAAGACGCAGAACTCGAGATCACGATAGAGGGAGTTACTCCATCGGGCACTCCAGTCCTTTACCGAACCGGGTTAAGTAGAAAGGATGAGGAGTGAACGGTGAGTTCTGAGCTCTGAGTTCTGAGTGTGTCGGTACTGTCGGTACGGCATGGTAGGAAAACATGTGTCGTACGGTTTCAGGGGAGAGGAAGTTATTTATGCCTGTGGATAAGTTTGGGAAAGAGCTTGCGGAACCGCAGCATTTGTGTCGTGATGTTGCCTTTGGCGATGATCATAGTAACCGAGACGATGATCATGACGATTCCCGTGGCAAGTTTCGGGGTGAACGCTTCTCCGAAAATCGTAACCCCGAAAATGACGGCAGTAACGGGTTCCAAAGCTCCGAGGATTGCTGTCGGAGTGGAGCCGATATACTGGATGGCTTTGGTTGTCGACACGAAGGATATGGCGGTCGGGAAGAGAGCTAACGCTACAATATTGCCCCACAGGAACCATTTGGAGGGAACGATCAGTTGGTTTCCGGCCAGAATCATGGCGACGAATACGGAGAGTCCGAATATCAGGACATAGAAGGTAACCTGTACGGTGGCCATCTCCTTGAGTCGGGTCTGGTTGACCCCGACGATGTAGCATGCGTAGGAGAGGGAGGAGGTCATGACGAACAGAATACCGATCGGGTCGAGCGTAACACCGCTGTCTCCTTGGTAGAGCATGGCTATACCGCCCAGTGCGATGAGGATGCAGAGTACGGTGAACCACGAGATTTTCTCTTTGAAGAAGAGAGCCATGATGACGGCTACCATGATCGGGTAGACGAACAGTATGGTAGAGGCGACTCCGGCATCCATGTAATTGTAACTCAGGAAGAGGGCCAGAGAGGAAATTGCAACGAGCAGTCCCATGACGGCAAGGGGAAATATGTCTGCCTTGTGTATCGCAAAGCTCCGGCCCCGTGACTTGATCATGATGGCCAGTATCGGGATGGCGAACAGATAGCGGAAAAACAGCACCGAATTGGCGTTCATTCCGTTTTCGTAGAGCGGAAGAGCGAAAAGGGGGTTCATTCCGTAGGTGGCAGCCGCTACGGCACCGTAGATGTAACCTTTGGCCTTGGTGTTCATATGTACAGATTCGATGTTTTCAGTGTTCAGCCCGAACTATGTCTTAAAATCTTTTGGAGAAGAACGTCGCCTTTGGGAGAATATTTTGCAGGATGGCTTGTGGCAAAGTTGCCCTCGGAGAGAGCCTTTAAAGGGCTTCTCTCCAGCCGGGCAAATTTAAACAAATCTTTTCGTATTTCTTGTCGGTGGACGGAGTGTCTGTTTGTTCTGTTTTTTCGGTGGGGCGAGGATGTCGGGGCAGAAAGTAGCTGCGAGGAGATCGTAAGAAAAAAGCGTTGAAAACCATTTTTGATTTTCAACGCTTATCGTTTTGCGGTATGGACGAGACTCGAACTCGCGACCTCCTGCGTGACAGGCAGGCATTCTAACCAGCTGAACTACCACACCGTTTTTTAGTAGCATCTGTCTCTCTCAAATGCAGTGCAAAGATAGCGCTTTTTTTTTATCCTCCAAAAAATACGGCAAAAGTTTTATCTTTTTTTCGACTTTTTATCTCTTGCAGAAGATCGAGAAATGCACGCTCCCGTAGCTCCTACACTCGACAAAATGGGGTTCTGAACTCAGGTTCAGGTTTTTGGAGTGTTCGAGGATCAGCCAGCCCTCGGGCTTCAACAGATCGCGTTCGAATACGGTACCGGGGATTGTTTCGCTGCCGGCAATGTCGTAGGGAGGGTCGGCAAAGATGATGTCGAACTGCTTGGAACAACTTTTCAGATATAAAAAAGCGTTTGCCTTGATCGGATGAATGTTCGTGAATCCGAATTTTAGGGCGGTCTCTTTGATGAAGCGTTGGTGGACCGCATTGATCTCGACCGATACGATGGAGCCGGCACCTCGGGATGCAAATTCGTAGCTGATCGATCCGGTGCCGGAGAAGAGGTCCAGCACCTCGATGCCCTCCAGATCCCAATGACTGTTGAGCATGTTGAACAGATTCTCTTTGGCGAAATCGGTGGTCGGTCGTGCTCGGAGGTTTTTCGGGGGTTGGATCGTCCGTCCCTTTTGTGTGCCGCTAATGATTCTCATGGAGGTTTCGGATTATGTGGATTAGATGGTGATTCATGGATTTGTCGTCACAGACCTTTTTGCTGATTTTCGGGACCCGCACCGTGTCGGTCTTCCGGAAGTAACGGGAGAGCCTGTGTCGCACCTCTTCTGCATCGTGTCCGGTCACCCGGATTCGGAAGCGGGTCGACGGGTGGGTCTGCTTCAGATAACCGACGGCGAGGAGCAGATTCTCCGGTGTGCAGGGAAAGGTTTCGGCAAACTGCAATCCGTCGTTCCAAAGGGTTACGTGGATGAAGTTGCGGGTGTTTGCAATTTCGATCTGCGCTTTTCGGGGATCGGGTTCGGTGGCGGCCGTCAGCAGGGGATGGGAGATGACGATCCCCGAACCGAAAAGTTTTTTGAGTATATCGTATAATTTTGTGTTTACAGCTATCAAAGCCGTAATGTCTCCCCGCGCTGCGGAGACGACAGTCTCCTCCTGAGGTTGTAGGGAGATCAGAGTTGCCGCTTCGTCGGAGCGGTATCGTTCGGACGGGAGCAGACAGACGCGGTCCGTGTCGAGCAGAAGCTGTACCGGAACATCATCCGATAGGGTAGCCCCCACCTCCCGGGAGACCTTTTGTAGCCCTTCGATCTCTCCATCGATGGATCCGCCGGGGATGCCGAGCGTTCCGATCCGGTCGATTTTCCCGTCGGAGGAGAGGCAGTATAGTATTTCGTTTGGAGACAACTGTATGGATAGCATGCGTCAAAAGTCGTTATGTGACGGATATGAGGTTCTGTTCCGATACCGGGCCGCCGCTGAATGCAAATGCCGAAAAATGGGGTGCTGCTTTTTGCACGTCGGAATATTGGTTAAATTTGTAACTTTAGAAATCGTACGGTAAATCATGTTAGCAGATCATATCGCCTCCCAAATTTACAAGAATTTTGCGTTCGAGCCAACTCCCGCGCAGAAAAACGCCATCGATCGGCTGGGTGAGTTCCTTGCCGGAGAGACGCAGGACCGGATTTTCATCCTGAACGGATATGCCGGAACGGGAAAGACGTCGCTGGTTGCCGCATTGGTGCGTACGTTTGCCGAGTTTCGCATACGAACGGTACTGTTGGCTCCAACGGGACGTGCGGCGAAGGTGATGAGCCGCTATGCAGGGGCCAAAGCATATACGATCCATAAGAAGATTTACCGGCAGAAGTCGTTGGCCAGCGAGGTGGCATCGTTCACGCTCGATTATAATAAGGAGAGGTCTGCGGTCTTTATTGTCGACGAGGCCTCGATGTTGTCGAACTATTCGTCCGAGGGGACGATTTTCGGATCGGGGCAGCTGCTCGAGGATCTGATCACTTACATCCGGCAGGGGACGGATTGCCGTTTGATCGTTGTGGGAGATACCGCACAGCTGCCGCCTGTGGGCCACGACGACAGTCCGGCACTCGATCCGCAGAAGATGAGCGTTTACGGTACGGCCGAATCCGTTCTGCTCGATGACGTCGTACGGCAGGAGAGTGCTTCGGGCATTCTGTTTAATGCCACGCTCGTACGTTGTATGCTCGAAGCGGGGATCGTCGACATCCCGTTGTTCGACGTGTCGTTTCCCGATGTGGAGGCGGTCGAGGGGGGCGAAATTCTGGAAAAGATACAGGATGCCTACGACCGGTATGGAATGGAGGAGACGATCGTGATTACCCGTTCGAACAAACGGGCAAACCGGTTCAACGAGGCGATACGCCGCCACGTGCTCTTTGCCGAGGAGGAGATCGGGTCGGGCGATATGCTGATGATTGTCAAGAACAACTACTATTATACCGGGAAAGAGCAGGAGTCGGGTGTCGATTTTATTGCCAATGGCGATACGGCGCGTCTGGTCCGAATCCGGAAGTTTTTGGAGCTCTATGGATTCCGCTTTGCACGGGTGCAGCTCAGTTTCCCCGATTACGACGATATGGAGCTCGACTGCAACATCCTGCTCGATACGTTGTCGAGCGACTCTCCGTCGTTGACTCGGGAGCAGAGCAGCCGCCTGTTTTATGCGGTGGCCGAAGACTATGCCGACATTCCGTCGAAGGCCAAACGGTACAAAGAGGTGCGCGAAAACCCCTATTTCAATGCGATGCAGGTGAAGTTTGCCTATGCGGTGACGTGCCACAAGGCACAGGGCGGACAGTGGAAGTGCGTATTCGTCGACCGGATGCTGTTCGGTGACGAACCCATGAGCCGCGATCTGCTCCGTTGGCTCTATACGGCGATCACCCGGGCGACCGAGAAATTGTATTTTATCAATTTCGACGATCGTTTTTTTGACGGAAAATAACTACTTTTACTCTCGATTTTCGAATTAAAACAGTGAATTTTGGCGAAAGAGAACAAAGACGGAGCGAAAGCGGTCAAGTATGTCGAAACTCCGTTGATGAAGCAATACTATCAAATCAAGGCAATTCATAGCGATGCGATTCTGCTGTTCCGCGTGGGGGATTTCTACGAGACGTTCGGGGAGGATGCGATCCGGGCGAGTCGGATTCTGGGTATTACGCTGACGCGTCGGGCAAACGGTTCGGCATCGTTCGTCGAGCTGGCCGGATTTCCGTATCATGCCGTTGAAACCTATCTGCCCAAGCTGGTGAGAGCCGGAGAACGGGTGGCGATTTGCGAGCAGCTCGAGGATCCGAAGACCGCCAAGAAGATCGTGAAAAGAGGGGTGGTCGAACTGGTTACCCCCGGCGTATCGTACAGCGACAACGTGCTCAACAGCAAGGAGAACACCTTTTTGGCCTCGGTCTACTTCGGAAAAAAACATACGGGCGTGGCCTTTCTTGATATCTCGACCGGAGAGTTTTATGCGGCCGAAGGCGATACCTCCTATGTAGATAAACTTTTGGCCAACCTCTCTCCGAAAGAGATCATCTATCAGAAAGGTTACGAGGCGGAGTTTTCCGATGCGTTCGGCTCGAAATATTACACCTACCGGCTCGATCTGTGGATGTTTACCGAGAGTTCGGCCCGCGAGAAACTGCAGACCCAGTTCGGAACCTCTTCGCTGAAGGGATTCGGAATTGACCGTATGTCCGATGCGATTGTGGCGGCCGGTGCGATTCTCTACTATTTGGAGTTTACCGAGCACCGCGATGCCAAACATATCTCGTCGATATCGCGGATCGAAGAGGACCGGTATGTCTGGATCGATAAATTTTCGATCCGGAATCTGGAACTGTTTACGCCGAACGGTGGCGAGAAGGGGCGATCTTTGGCCGATGTGCTCGATCGGACGGAGACACCGATGGGAGCCCGGATGTTGCGCCGGTGGATCGCACTTCCGCTGAAAGATGTCGACCGGATAAACGAACGGCTCGATGTCGTAGGACAGCTGATCGAGGATGGAGGTATACGGGAGAAGTTGGCCGAGTCGCTCGAAACCGTAGGCGATCTGGAGCGGATCATCTCGCGCATTGCCATGGGACGCGTAACGCCGCGTGAGGTCGTACAGCTGAAAAACGCGCTGTATGCGGTCGAGCGGATCAAAAAACTCCTCGAGGAGTCGGGTCGGGAACCGCTGCGGAAGCTCGTGTCGAAACTCGACCTCTGTTTGGAGGTGCGCGACCGGATCGAACGGGAGATCTATCCCGATCCGTCGAATCAGATACAGAAAGGGGGCGTGATCTCCTCGGGAGTCAACATCGAGTTGGACGATTTACGGAATGTGGCGGCACATGGCAAGGAGATTCTTGCCGGAATCCAGCAACGCGAAAGCGAGGCAACAGGGATCCCCTCGTTGAAGATCAGTTTCAACAACGTTTTCGGATATTATATAGAGGTGCGAAATACGCACAAGGATAAGGTTCCCGAGTCGTGGATCCGCAAGCAGACCCTCACCGGTGCCGAACGGTACATTACGGAGGAGCTCAAAGAGTACGAGGAGAAAATCCTCGGTGCCGAGAGTCGGATTCTGGTGCTGGAACAGGAGATTTTTTCGGCTCTGCTGGCCGAGTTGACCCGGCATACGGTTCGTATTCAGGAGGATGCGTCGATCATCGCCCGGATGGATTGTCTGTTGTCGTTTGCCGTACAGGCCGTCGAGCGGAAATATTGCCGTCCGGAGGTGAACGATTCGCAGGTCCTCGATATTCGTGAGGGGCGGCATCCGGTGATCGAAACCCTGATGCGTGTGGGCGAAAAGTATGTCCCGAACGATGTCCGGTTAGACGATTCGGAGCAGCAGATCATCATCATTACGGGTCCCAACATGTCGGGTAAGTCGGCTCTGCTGCGGCAGACGGCCCTGATCGTCCTGATGGCGCAGATGGGCAGCTACGTGCCGGCGGATGAGGCGCATATCGGGTTGGTCGACAAGATTTTCACGCGTGTGGGAGCTTCGGACAATATTTCGCAGGGCGAATCGACCTTCATGGTGGAGATGTTGGAGTCGGCCAGCATCCTGAACAACATTTCGGCGCGCAGTCTGGTGTTGCTCGACGAGATCGGACGGGGTACGAGTACCTACGACGGAATTTCGATCGCTTGGGCCATGGTCGAGTACATCCATCAGCATCCGACGGCACGTGCCAAAACGCTCTTTGCTACACATTACCACGAGCTGAACGAGATGGAGGAGCTTTACGAGCGGGTGAAGAATTACAACGTGTCGGTGCGGGAGGTGAACCGTCGGGTGATCTTCCTGCGCAAATTGGTTCGTGGCGGGACGGAACATTCGTTCGGTATCCAAGTCGCGAAGATGGCCGGGATGCCGAAGCAGGTGATCCGAAGGGCGTCGCAGATTTTGGCTGATCTGGAGGCCGAACATCGCGGTACGGAGAAGGAGCATATAGGGACGGCTGCCGGAACGACTACCGATAACGGTATTCAGTTGAGTCTGTTCCAGCTCGACGATCCGGTGCTGAAGCAGATTCGGGACGAAATCCGGGGGTTGGATATCGATTCGCTCACCCCGTTGGAAGCCCTGAACAAGCTGAACGAGATCAAAAAGATTACGGGACTCTAATGCGATGACTTATTGTCACTGACGAAGAGTGACTTGACACTGAAATAACGACCTGTTTCGAGGACAATTTGACGGAAGTTTTGTCACGAAAACAGGTCGTTTTTTGTGTAGTTAGGTTTATAATTATGTAAAATGGTGATTGCTATCGGTTTGCGGAATTTATGAAGGACGGTCACCGATTGGCTTCGGATTGTGGCACATATTTTGAACTCCTTATTGTCGAATCCGGAAAGGATCCGGAAGAGCATTAAAAAAATATAAAACAACTAAAATATACTGAGGAGGACAAAACTATGATGCCTGCAAGAAAATCTCAAAATTGGTTACCGGGAATTTTCAATGATTTCTTTGGTAATGAATGGGTAGAAAAAACGAATTCGGCTTCTCCTGCTATCAACATCAAGGAGTCAGAAAACGAATACAAAGTAGAAGTTGCGGCTCCGGGTATGACCAAGGACGACTTTTCGATCAAAATCGATGCCGACAATCAGTTGATTGTATCGATGGAGAAGAAAGAGGAGCACAAGGATGAGAACAAGAAAGAGAGGTATTTGCGTCGCGAGTTTGCTTACACACAATTCCAGCAGATTATGATCTTGCCGGATAATGTGGAGAAGGATAAGATCGAGGCTAAAGTCGAAAACGGCGTATTGCAGATCGATATCCCGAAAAAACAGATTGCAGTGGAAGAGAACAAAGTGAAAGAGATTGCGATTAAATAGTCGATAGTTGCTTTTCACCTAATAACGGGAGGTATGGCTTTCGGGTCATACCTCCCGATTTTTTTTGTGATTTTACGGATCGGAGAGAAATAGTTGATCGAAATGACATAGAAACAGACAGAAATTGTTACTTTTGGAGATAGATGTCGCACAGGCATCCGAAAATAGATGTCGAAAGCTCAAAAAATGAAGAACCCCATGAAACACCGGATTCCTTTATCCAAGAATCTAAGAACGGCTGTGCTCGTCGCATGTGGATTGTGCGGAACGGCCTGTACTTCCGAAACCGAGACGGATCTGTTGACGGCGAACAACTTTTCGAAACGATGTTCACTGACGGAGACCCGTCTGTTGGCCGGATTCAATTCCGATACCGACGGCTTTGTTCCCGGAGAGCACGTAACTTCGTTGGAGTTGATCGATTCGGTCCCGAACTGGCCCTATCGGTTACACGAAGGAGCACAATGTTTGCAGGCGAATTGTCCCGACCTTCCGGCTAACGTGTGGCGTACGGTGGTGTGTGACTATCCCGATGGGCTCGACCTTTCGCAGACTCCGGTGGTTTCGTTCGGCGTCAATACGGTTGGAGGGGCACAAGCTGCCGACTATTATGTTCGTCTGACGTTGGAGAACGGCTCGCGCAAATTCGAAAGTGTGGCGCAGGCCACAACGAACGATTGGAACGTGACGATTTTTGACCTGAACGACTGTCCTTTTGTGGATGATATTCGAAGGGTCGAATTCGGATTTATGAACAACAGCGATTCGGTGTGGCACGATGCAGCGTTCCAGCTGGACGGATTCGAAGCCGGTAAGCCGATCGATCTGTCGTTTACGATCGACGGATCGGCCGAGCAGTTTACGGCCGAGCAGGGAACGATCTCTCAAAATGAGGGTTGTCTGCTCTTTGACTTCGAACCGGGAGGCGTGTTGATCTCACCATCGTTCGAGAACAGCCGGAACCGGGTGCTCAATCCCCCTTTGCAGGAGTGGAATACGCTGTTCTTCGTCATGGAGAACCGGAGCTCGGCCGACAAGGTACGCCTTGAATTCATTACGGAAGAGGACCGGAACTACGATGAAGCGAAATCCAAAACGTTCGACATGGAACCGAACAGTCCGATAAAGGCTTATTACTTCAATCTTTCGGACATTGAGACGGCACAGGGCAGTCTGATGGGATTCCGTCTTGTTCCGTTGAACGGTAGTGGAGAGTTGTCGATCGACCGGATCTCTTTCGAACAGGAGGCGGTGATCGAGCCGTTTGCCGGAGAGATTCTCTCTTGTACGGCAGCCAACGACCACCTGCGGATCGAGGGCACCCTGTTGCCGGAATATGCGGAAAAGTATAAGCAGATCGCTGTTTATGTGGTCCCGATGTATCAACCTTTCAACGATTTGAGCGAGTTGAACAAACTGTACGAGGGTCCGGCTCAAGCCCACTTCGTGCTCGACACCTTGTCGTTGAAGAAGGGCGACGGGATGACCCACATGAGCAGCCGATTCTTGGCGGTGGCCAAAAATTCCGATGAGGATTACACGAAAATAGCCCCCTATTTTTATGTCGAAAATTGGCGGGACTTTTCAAAGAATCCCTATGCCTTTACGCTACCGGATCTGACGGTGAGCGTACTGGATTACGGGGCGAAAGGCGATGGGTTTACCGATGATACCCGCAGCATACAGGCGGCGATCGACGATGTGGCCAAACGTGGCGGCGGCCGGGTTGTTCTGCCGGGTGACAGCAGCCGGTATGGGCGGCGTTATGTGGCAACGAACCTCATGATACGCAGCAATATCGACCTGCACCTCGAGGACGGGGCGATTCTCTGGCAGTCGCAGGACGAAACGGATTATACCTACCATCCGGCTTACGGTCATGATGTGGTGATTCCCGGAGTTCCTTGGACGCATAGCCTCTACGTCAATCTGCCGTTGATTCAGGCCAAGGGGGCGGAGAACATCAAAATTACCGGACCGGGAAAGATCCGTTCGGCCGATCGGTATTGTGTCGACTCCCACTTGGACCACTATGCACGGACCTGTACGGATCGGATACACATCATTCCGATCGGTTTCTGGAAGGTACGTAATGTTGAGTTGACCGATTTCGAGATGGTTCGTACGAACAATTACCATACGTCGTTCTATTTCAGCGAAAATATCTTTATCGGGAATATCAAGATGCATGAGGTGAAGTGTGTCAGCGGCGACGGCATCGGAGTCAGCATGGGAACGCATGATCTGGTGGTCGACCGGATATTCTTCGAGTCGAACGACGATTGTATCGTGTTGACCAGCAGTTACGGTGATCCGCGTGGAGGTGTTTGGTGGTGGGAAGATCGCGAGGCCGATCACACGGTCTACAACGTCGGCGTATATCGCAGCTATCTCAACTCCGGTGGCGGTAAGGCGATTGCCTTGATCCCGTGGGGCACGACGAATCCCGATCAGGGAAAGCAGGGAATCTCCGATGTGCAGGTTTACGATTGTGTCCTGAAGGGCGGTTATTCGGTCGGAACGTGGCCCGACAACCCGTTTGATGGAAAACCTTTCGACAATACCGAGACGGACGACTATGTGGCTGTCAAAAACTTCCGGATCTTCAATAACGAGTACTTGAGTCCGTGTGATCTGTTGTGTGTGCGTCCGACCAACTTCCTGACCGATTGCGGTATCCTCAGCAGCAGTACGTTCCGTAACGGTGACTTTTCGGAGAGTCACTCCTACTGGACGATGGAGGAAAATGCCGGTGTAAAGGACGGTTACGGCTATGTACAGGGCGGTCGGTTGTACGAGGGGCTCTATCTGACGGCAGGGCATTACCTCTTCCGTGCCGAAGTGAAATCGACCGGAACGCTCTTTGTCGAGAGTGCAGATACGGGGGATCCGGTGATTTCCGAGCCGTTCGAATCCGACGATTGGACTCCGGTTTCGGTTTCGTTCGATATCCCCAAGACGGGTACCTATTATCTCGGGATTTCCGGAGAGCAGGCTTCTGTGCGGAAGGTTGAAATCTCCGAACCGGAGCGCTCTCGGTAGCGTATTTTCTATCGAGTGATCCTATCGAGGTGCGGTTCGAGTGACGGGCCGCACCTCTTTTTGCGGGGGCAATAGATACAACGTGTCCGAATGAAGCCTCTCCATGCCGGATGAACAGAAAAAACGATTTATTTCATCGACAGTTGTCGGTTTTCCGGAAAATATATTACCTTTGTCGAACAAGGTTCTTGTAGCAAAGATGAAAAGGGAATGCCGTGCGAATCGGCAACAGTTACCGCTGCTGTATGTTCCTGCCCGTAGTTTGTCTGCGGGTCAAAAAGTTTTAAAATCGATGCCACTGATCTCCTCGGAGGTTGGGAAGGCTTTAAAACAGGAACGAGTCAGAAGACCTGCCTTGAGATATAGATTTTACTTGCCTGCGGTGTATGGGTCGGTAATGTTTTGGCGAGGTCTTCGTCTCAAGGGCTTTCTGCCCGTGCATCGTTCGCTGTAAAATCAATTGAAATTTTTATTAACCTCTTTAATTTACAGTGAAGATGAAAAAAATTCTGTACTGTTTTCTGTTGTTTGTCGCGAGCGTTTTCGCCTCGTGTTCGAAGGATGACGGGCTGCCCGCACCGGTTGTCTCCAATTTTTCGGTGACTTGGAATTCTGGCGCAGGTAGCGATGTCGTGGTAGGATCGGTTGTGACCTATACGGTAAAATGTGAGAATGTAGAGATCGTTCGTTACGAGTGGTCGGTCAATGGCACGGTTAATAGCGAAGCCAACGGGCCGACTTTTGCGTTGACTCCTGCACAGCGGGGAGAGTACTCCGTCAAGGTGGTACTTTATAATGCAGATGGAGGCGCTACCACGCAGGAATTCATGACGTTGACCGTGAAAGATCCGGCTCCGGCAGTTACCATTCTTTGTGGCGATACGCAGCTGGAGAACGGAGGAAGCATCGATGTGGAGGTTTCCGAAGGGACGCTTCCGGTTGTTTTGAATACGGGCGATGTCGAGATCAGCGAATACAAGTGGACGCTGAACGGAGCGGCTCTCGAAAACCAAACGAAGGAGTATGCGCTCGACCTGACCCATAGTGGAACGAATGCCTTTGAAGTGGAGGTGATCAATCGGGATCAGCTGTCGACCACCGTTTCATTTACTGTACGGGTCAATGGTCCGTTCAAGGCGGGTTTGTGGTTCTACGGTACGACGACCGAGGGAATTGCATTCTTCGATCCGGCACAGCATCTGTTCTATGAGGATCACCTCTATCAGGAGTTGAACGGCGAGGCGATCGGAGCCGGTGGACTGAACGACCTCTCGATCTGCAACGGTAAAATTTATCTGTTGACCCCGACTTCGGAGTCGAGCCGGGCACAGATCGTTGAGTGCGATGCGCAGACCTTGAAAAAGGAGCGTGTCATAACGGCCGAAGGGTTCAATACGGGTTCGCTCGGAGAGATCTACAATTTGCTCGCCGTATCGTCCGATAAATTTTACGTAGGCAACAACAATTCCGGTGCGAATAACGTGTCGGGGGTTAACGTGCTGACCGTACAACCCGACGGACAGAATACGTTCGTTCCGTTGGCGGGGACGAGCGGCAGCATCGGTGTGGACGGACCTTGCTGGTCGCGGATGCTCAAGGTAGGGCAGAATGTCTATATCGGTTGTGGAAACAAACTGAAGGTATTCGATAGCGAGACGGACAAGGAGCTCACTCCGATCATGATTGCCGAGGATCGTCAGATCGCCGATGTGGTTCGTGGACGCGACGGTAATGTATATGCCTTGGTTGCCGGTGCCATGGCCAAGACGGGTTACTGGTTGTGGGGGATGGAGCCGTTTACCTCTCCGGCTTCGGTTTTGACGATCGATCCACAGACTTTTGTATATACCGAGACGCCGATCCTGATCGATGGACAACAGATCGATGTGAACGCCGGACTGGAAGGTGCCGGTACGTGCGCTTCGCTGACCAGCGACGAGATCTTCTTCAAAGGTGGCGGTGGATACAGTACGACCAAGGTCTATAAGTTCAATTACAAGACCGGCGTCACCTCCTTGTTTGTCGATATTGCAGACAAGAGTCTATTCAGCATGGTTTCCAAATATATGGCAACCGATCCCGAGGGACATCTCTATGTGCCGACGACGAATTACAGTGAGGTAGTCATCGGTGTGTTCGATATTGCTACGGGCGCTCAACTGAATGATGTACAGAATGAAATCGGTGCGATCAAGGGAGATGGAGGTATCTTCTCGACCTATGCACTCGCAGAGTAAACGATAAAAACAAGCGGTACGGAGGCATGTGGAGGCTAACCTGTCTCTCTTCCATGCCTCCGTCCGTTTATCAGCAAATAAAGGTTATTTCGTATGCAAAGCATGAAAAGTTATCTTTTGTGGATTGTTCTGGTTGTTTTCTCGTTGGCGGGATGCGACAAGAACGATGAGAGCGGGACGATTGCAGTGACGGGCCTTTCGGTGGCAGATACCCTGAGGATGCGGATCGATGAGACGAAATCGATCGCGGTGTCGTATCTACCCGAGAATGCCACACGGCCGGTAGAGTTGACGTGGAGCAGTTCCAAGGAGGAGGTTGCACGTGTTGCTGCGGATGGAACCGTACGGGCGTTGGCGGCTGGCGAGAGTGTCGTTACGGTTATGTTGGCGAGCAATGCATCCGTTCGTGCGACCTGCGTGGTGGTCGTAACTTCGGAAGCGGATCCCAATGAGGAGCTGACGTTCGAAGACAACCGTTTTGCCGCACTTGTGCTTCAGTTTGACAAGAACAACGACGGTGTACTGCAACGCTCCGAGGCCGAATTGGTGACGGAGATCAATGTCGACGGACAGGATATCGGATCGCTTCAGGGAATCGAATACTTCACGAATCTGGAGCTGTTGGCCTGCAGTCTCAATAGATTGGACTCTCTCGATGTGTCGCACAATACGAAGTTGAGGGAACTCTATTGCCGCAGCAACCGAATTTTGGCGCTCGACGTGACGATGTTGCCCGATCTGCAGGTGCTGAATTGTCGGGGGAACCGTCTGTCGAAACTCGATGTGTCCCATAATCCGAAACTGGTCGTATTGAAGTGCGGCATGAACGGAGGAAGGAGTTATGATGATCTGGGGATTACGCAGATCGATGTGACGCACAACCCCGAACTCGAAGAGTTGGATGTGTACTATCTGAATCTGTCGGAGTTGGATGTAACGCAGAATCCGAAGTTGAGGGTGCTGGATATGGGATATTGTTGCCATACCTACTGGGATCTGACTCCGATCGAGACACTCGATCTGAGCCAAAATCCGGAATTGGAGGTGCTGAATTGTGTCAGCAGTAATCTGGATGGGTTTGGTCTGAATGCGCTGGATGTGACGCACAATCCGAAACTGAAACAGCTGACTACCTATGGAAATCCGAAGATCCAAGAGCTCGATTTGAGCCAAAACAAGGAGTTGACGATGCTCAATTGCGGGCACAATGCGTTGTCGGCGCTCGATGTGACGGCTTGTACCCAATTGGAGACCTTGTCGTGTCCCTACAATACGATTGCCGAGCTCGATTTGACTCATTGTACGGAGTTGGTTCATTTGAATTGTGCCGACAATCGGATCGGGAAACTCGATTTCAGCCAGACGAAACTCGGCTATCTGGAGGCGCAGAACAACCAGCTCGAAGAGATCAATATGGGAGACAAGACGTTCGATACACCCAGTGCTGCAAATTCGGGTTATGATCATGCGGGTGAACCCTATTTATACATGAAGTTGAACAATAACCGGCTTACGTCGATCGATCTGTCGAGACAGACTTATCTCTATTGGTTGGAGATTTGTGATAATGAACTGACTTCGCTCGATGTGAATAATTGTGTGATGCTGGGTGGTTTGCTCTGTTCAGGAAATCAGCTGACGGAACTCAGTCTGGCAGGATTGTCCCGGATATGGGAGCTGAACTGTTCGGATAATCAACTGACAGGAGTGTTGGATCTGGCTCACCTGAACCTGACGCGAATGGCGGCTCAGAACAATCAGTTGACTACGATTCGTGTGCCGGCCGATTTCAATCCGGATGCTACCTATTTTATGGGTGGAGTCGGAACGTTGCCCTGCTACACGAAGGATGCTGCGACTCAGTATGAGTTTGCCGCAGAATAGGGTAGCGACAGGAATACGAAAATACGAATGAATAAAGACGGTGCGGGACATCATGCGATGCTCCGCATCGTTATTTTTTGCGACCCCATTTGGGGGTGATTCCGATGAACAGGCTGTAGTTGCGTTTGGCCATCGGCCGCGAAAGAACCGATACGTAGTCCTCGTTGAACAGGTTGTAGACGCATACCTTGAGCGAAAGGTCCGCAAACCGCAGCGAGAGCGATTTTTCGAGGTAGATGTCGCTCATGTAGTAGGGACCGATGTAGTAGAGCCGGTAGGCTTTCTCGTTGCTCGAGGTGGTATACCGTTCGCTGTAATGGTGGTATTTGTAGGAGAACGACCAGCTTTTCCAGCTGATCCGTCCGGTGATCGAGGAGGAGAACTCAGGAATGTAGACCAACTGTTTGCCGATCGACCCGTCGGTCCACCCTTTCGGATCATCCATGTTCAGCGATCGTGTCCAAGCCCAATGGGCATCCATGTAGAGGTTCCATTTGGGGGCGAGCTGCACGGCCAGTTTCCCCTGCAGTTCGACTCCGTAGCTGTGCACCTTCTTGACGTTGCAGGGGGTCCAATAGCCCTTGTTTTCCCCTTTGGGCATCCAGAGGATCCAGTCCCGGAATATGGAGTTGTAGGCCGTACCCTCTCCCGAGAAGGCGAATTTCTTACGGTGTATGCCGAAGGTTACGCCGCCTTCGTAGGTATATCCCTTTTCCGTCTGCAGCGAGTCGTTTCCTCCCGGTTGGAAGTAGAGGTCGTTCATCGACGGATAGCGGTAATTCCGCGTAAAGGAGCCTTTCAGCACAACGTCGTATTTGGGCCACAGCGTGAAGTCGACGAATGCGGCGGGGATCGGTGGGGTAACCTTGTCGCCATAGCTCTCCTCGCGCAGGTCGACACCTAATCCAATGCGGGGATGGGGACGGTAACGCACGCTGGCATATAGCGACGTTTCGACCCGGGTGTGGTAGTACCCCTCTTGGATCGTATCGTTTGCGGTTTTGTTGCTGCTTTTGACGGCATGCAGGTAGGCCGAAGCGCTGCCGGTGATGTACCACTTCTCCGAGGGCGTGTATTGTATTTCGAAAGAGCCGTATCCGGTGTGGATCTTGCTCGCGGCATGCAGGCTTTCCGAGAGCTCTTCGGTTCCCAGATCGTTCCACAAGCGGTAGAGCATGTCGGAGTAGGTATATCCGACACGGGTCTCCATCACGATGCGGTCGTTTGTGTGTTTCCAATTGCCGACAACGCGCAGGGTCTTTTCGCCCTGCAGGTCTTTCGACCGGTTTTCGTCCCGATAGTCGACCGATAGCATCGGAATGCCGCGTTGCGAATTCATGAACCAAGCCGACAGCCCGAACCGGTTGCGGTCGTCTTTTTTATAGAAAAACTCCTGCATCAGGTGCCAGTCCTGAAATTCGCAGTTCTTGTTGCGCTCGATGGGATAGAGCTCGTTGTTCTCGCCGATCTTGTCGAAATTACGGTATTTGAAGTCGTTGTCCGAGGTGACGAAGCAGAAGCGTGTTGAGGTCTGGAACCGGTCTGTACCGTAGGTCAGGTGGAGAAATTCGTCGTACGTGTCGAAACTGCTGATCCCCTGTATGAAATTCAGATTGAAACCGCGTTGTTTCGGGGCTTCGGTTTGCAGGGTGATGGCTCCTCCGAGTCCGCCACCCGTCACGCCGACCGATCCGGCACCGTGATATACGGCCGCATTGTCGATGAAATAGGAGGGAATCAGCGAGAAGTCGACCATGCCCAACATCGGGGAGTTGACCGCCATGCCGTTCCACTGCACCTGAGTGTGTGACGGAGCTGTTCCCCGGAATGAGGCTGTAGCCAAAGTTCCTCGTCCGTACGATTTGATGAAGATCGAGGTGTTTTGCGCCAATACATCAGCCATGCTATGGATGACGTTTTCCCTGAGGGCCGAGGAGTCGAGTTCCGTCCGGGTGATCCCCATCTCGCTGAGTTTCCGCCCCGAGACGGTCACTACATCGAGATCATATCCACGGTCCGGAGTCTGGGCTGGAGCTGTGAGCAAAGTCAGCAATAGTTGTCCGACGGTGAGTATCGTTCGTTTCATGGTCCTTGGCGTTTATTTGAAACAGAAAGCACCCGGAATGATTCCGACTTCAAACTGGTCGAGCAGTTCGCCCTGTGCATTGTAGCGGTAGATGCGGCCGGGTTGGGTGTAGTCGATCGCATCGGCCATATAAACGTCCGAATTGTAGGGATTCACCGTCAGACCATACCAATGGTTGGTGGTCGGATTTTCGAGGAACGGTTTGTCGGGCAGTTTGTCGCTGGTCGCCGCCATCCGCCAGATGTGTTTGTTGATGAAGTAGAGCGTATCCCGTGTCCCGTTCATGCAGATCTCCGATCCGCTGTCTCCGAGTTTGAAGTTGAAGGTCTGTTCGATTTTTCGGGTCTCCGCATCGATCCGGTAGAGGGCCGGTGCCGTATACCCATACGGGCTGCCTTCGTATCCGCCGTCGGTAATCGTCCAGATCTTGTTGTACTTGTCGATAACTAATGAGGTCGGTTGGATGCCTACTTCGATGTAGTCCACAACCGAGTCGGTCTGCGTGTCGATGACCAGAATCTTATTGTCGTACGACCAACAGTTCGTGAAAATGAAGTTCTTGTACTGGACCATCTGCTCGGTCGAAGGTTGGTTCTTCCCGTCTACCCGGACATCGATTCGCTTGGTGATCTTGAACTCTTTGGGATTGACGACCGAGATGAAGTAGGAGTACAGATCGGTCACGTAGGCCTTTTCGTCGCTCAGGAAGTGGATGTAGCGGGGAGAGACCAGTCCGCGTATTGTACCGACGAGCTGGAACGTATTGACGTTGATTACGAAGATGATGCCTGAATTGTTTACGACGAGGTATCCTAAACTGTCGCGGATGGTCATCGATTGGGCGACATCGCCCAGTTTGATTCCGTTGGTTCGGTAGAATACATAGTTTTCCACCTTCATCGAGTCGGGGTCGTAGTAGGAGAGCGATGCGTTTCCCGAACGAAAATTCCCTTCGTTCATGATGAAGAGGCCCTTCGTTGCTTTATTCGAGTTGATGTTTTCGCGTTCGACCGGTTCGTAGTGCATGCACCCGGAGAGGCCCAGAAACAATCCGATAACGACGACGACACCGATAGCCGAGCAGACTTGACGATTCATTCGATTTCGTTTAAAAGTGTTGTGTAGCCGGCGAATTCGGTGGAGGTGCTGAGACAGATCGAGATTTCGAGAAGAACAACTTATCCGTCGGAGGTTCCGCCCATAGACCGCAGGCCGAAAATCCATGTTGCAAGGCAGGTCTTCTGACTCGTTTCCGTTTTAAGGCCTTCCCGACAAGTAGGTCAGTGGCAGAATTTTAAAACGATCTTCTCCGATCCGCAAGTGTTTCGGAGAGTGAAACATACAGCAGCGGTAACTGTTGCCGATTCTCACGGCATTCCCTTTTGTTCCGAATGCAAAGTTTCGGAAACCATTGCCAGACAAAGGTAGTTTATTTTGCAGAATTTTTGTCTGAATCGAACGAATTTTCTTGCAGAGAGAATGTTTTTGTATGAATAAAAAGAGAAGGAGAGCGTTTGAAGCTCTCCTTCTCGTAATATGCGTGAGTAACGGAATTACAACTCTTTCACGCGGATGTTGCGGAACCAAACGTTGTCGCCGTGATCTTGCAGACCGATGTAACCCTCGTGGTTGTCACCGCCACAGTTGAGCAGCAATTCGTAAGCAACGGGCTCTTTGTCCTTGCTGAATTTGCAGCTGTCGAGCATCTGTTGCCACTTCGGAGTCCACAGGTGGTATTCCAATACCTGTACACCGTTTTGATAGTGAGCAACCGTACCGTTGTATACCATGATTTTTGCCGTATTCCATTCTCCGAACGGTTTAGCGTTTTGCGGTTTGGCAGGAATCATGTCGTACAGCGATGCAGATTTACGGTTGCCGTCGATACCCAATTTAGCATCGGGATGGTTCTCGTTATCCAACACCTGATATTCCGGAGCCGAGAAGAAGATCGGCGTATCGGGAATCTCTTGCACCAAATAGAAGATACCGCTATTGGCACCCTTGTCGACTTTCCATTCGAGCTCCAGCTCGAAGTTCTTGAATTTCTTGTCGGCATAGATCAGGTCGCCACCGTTTTCAGCACCAGCTTCGCCACGACCTGAACCCTGAATCTTGATGCAACCGTCTTCGATGATCCAAGCACCCGGGACTTCGGTCTTGTTATACCCTCTCCATCCGTTGAAGGTCTTTCCGTCGAACAGCGTGATGTACTGATCGTCTTCCGTAGCAGCGGCAGCCGTTGCCGTACTGTCGGCTGATCCGGCTTTGTTCGGATTCGATCCGCATGATACTACCAATGATGCAGCAGCCATGCAGCCGATAACATACATAAATCGTTTCATTGTGTTGTTAGTTTATTAAGTGAAATTAATTGGTTTTGACTACTTAGGCATATCGACGAGTTTCCAACCTTCACGATAGTTGTGTTTGATCATTTCGTTAGCAAACTGCTGAGCGTTGATCGGGTCGGTGTATCGTTTGTTGAACGTCGGATGTCCGTCGTGGATGGTGAATCCGTCCTCGACCATGATCTGGATCGTTTCGTCGGGACTGATGTTGGTGAACTTCATGTTTTCGCCGTCCCACAACAGTTCGCGGTTGAGGCTTTGCAGACGAACGGCCAGCACGCCCATAACGACCATTTCGTTGAACGGACCGGCTTCGCTGAAGTCCGAAGAGGTCTTAACCCGCGATTTGGCATCCTCCTTACAAGCGCGGATCCAGTCTTGTTCGTGGCTGATGGTAATTTCACGATTCAGCTTGGGAACCGACGGTTTGCGACCCGAAACCAACCAAGGATTGACGCCGTAGCATCCGCAGATCAACGTGTCTTTGGTTCCGTAGAAGATGGCTCCACCACCCTGATCGTTCAGCGATTTTCCTTCGGGCATTCCTGCCGGACGCGGAGGAGTCAGACCACCGTCGTACCAAGTTACTTCGACTTCCGGAAGGTTGACTTTCTCTTTTTTGCCACGAGCCGGGAATACATATTTTACCATCTGGGCGTTCGGAGCACAGTCGGTCAACAGAGCGGTCGAACTTCCCTGAACGCGGGTCGGGTAGCCTAATTGCAGACCTTTGAATACCGGATGGAGGATGTGGCAGGCCATATCACCCAAAGCTCCGGTACCGAAATCCCACCATCCACGCCAGTTCCACGGATGGTAGATCTGGTTGTATGGGCGCATCGGAGCCGGGCCGATGAACAGATCCCAATCCAGTGTTTCGGGGATTTGGTGTACTTCGGTCGGACGCATCAAGCCCTGTGGCCAGATCGGACGGTCGGTAAAGGTATCCACGCGGGTTACTTCACCGATTTCGCCGTTCCAGATCCAGTCGCACACCTGACGAACACCTTCGCCCGATGCACCTTGGTTACCCATCTGCGTTGCGACGTTATATTTCTTGGCCAGTTTGGTCAGCAGACGTGATTCGTATACCGAGTGTGTCAACGGTTTCTGTACGTAGACATGTTTGCCGAGGGTCATGGCGTCGGCTGCGATCATACAGTGTGTATGGTCAGCCGTAGCGACCAGCACGGCGTCGATGCTCTTGCCCATTTCGTCGAGCATTTTCCGGTAGTCCCAATATCTTTTGGCATTGGGGTAACGGTCGAACGTTCCTTTTGCATATTTCCAGTCGACATCGCACAAAGCTACGATGTTTTCCGTTTCCATATTTTTGAGGTTGGCGGCACCCATACCTCCGATACCTACTGCTGCGATATTCAGTTTGTCGCTGGGAGCAGTTTGTCCGGCAGCTTTACCCAAAACTGCACTCGGAACGATGGTAAGTCCTGCCAAGCCGACAGCGCTTTTGCGCAGGAAGTCACGACGTGAAATTTTTTCTGACATGGTCGAATGTGTTTGTTTAGGTTAGTACTATATTATTTGACGAATTTTGCGGAGCTGAGGTATTCGGCGCTCTTTTCGGCACACTCCATGATCGGAATGGAGTTGGCTTCGATTTCGACGTAGTAGGCTTCGAGGCCGCATTTGTAGGCTGCATTGAAGATGGCTTCGAAGTCGACCGTTTGGCTGGCTCCGATGATGTTGTCATCCTTGATGTGCAACAGCGGGAATCGGCCGGCATACTTTTTAATATAGGCAGAAGGATTGACACCGCCTTTTGTAGCCCAATAGACGTCGAGTTCGAACATGACTTTATCCGGATCGGTATTTTCGATCAGGTAGTTTTCGATTACTTGTCCTTCTCGTTTTTCGAATTCGTGGGAGTGGTTGTGGTATCCGAATTTCAGACCGAACGATTGAGCGATCTCACCGGTTCGGTTGAAGTATGAACATACGTCATCGAGATCTTTGATCGTAGGGCCGAAACTCAAGGCCGGAACGACGATATATTTACCGCCCACAGCGGCTTGAGCTTCGCACGCTTGTTTCCACCAGTCGTCGACGCTTTTTTTGTTGTTCGGGTCATCGGGACGGCCCAGATGGGCTCCGGTAACGCGGATGCCGAAGTCTTCAGCGATTTTACGGAATTCGGCGGGAGCGAGTCCATAGAATTTGCCGTTGTCGTATGATGCGGTTTCGGCTGCGGTGTATCCCATTTCCGATATGCTTTTCAGGGAGCCGGGGACGTCACTCATTTTTGCTCCGAGAGAGTAGAGTTGGAGACCGATTTCTTTAGCTTTTTTCGATGCGGAAGCCGCAGCGTCGGCGGAAGCCGGCATGGCTTTTGCCAAAAAGCTGCTTCCGACCACTGCACCAGCGGTAAGGAGCATCGATTTTTTCAAAAATTCTCTTCTGTCCATAATGGTTAGAACGATTAAGGTTAGTTTTATTGAGTTCCAAAGGAAAAGACCGGCAAGTTGTCGGTGCCGTTCGAGCGAATCGAGCAAACGGCCTTGTAAAGATATAAAAAAGTTTTTGGATGCAAAAAAATATTTAACGGAATTTAAGATTTTTTAAAATCGTGATAAAAAAACAGAGCTACGTTTGGAGTAGCTCTGTTTTTTCTGGTTTGAGGCTTTCGCGTGCGGCCTTATTTCTTTGTTTTGAGGACAACGACTTTGCTGTTGGGCAGGTCAGGGATATAAAGGGAGTCGCCCTTCAACGAGATTCGGGCAGGGCCCATCAGTTGGGTTCCCGGATCGAGCAGCTCCACGCTGCGGGTCGAGAGGTCATAGTAACCGATCTCGGGTCCGACCCAGTTGGTGAAATAGAGGCGTTGTCCGTCCTCGCTCAGAGCCAGTCCGTCGTACTGTCCCGGACGGTCGAACAGTTTGTTGGCAACCGGCGTGGAGATGTTGTCGATGTAATAGATGACGTTATCGGGCGTCGTCGTTCTGTCGGGCGGATAGGAGGCGATATACATCGTGTCGTTGCGGATGACGATACCGTTGGCACCCGGAATGGTGATGTAGGGTTTCAGGCCTGCCGTGTCGAGTTGCGCCGGAGTACTCACATCCAACGAGTATATGCTGCCCGTATTCGTAACCGTGACGTAGAGCGTGTTTCCATGCAGGGCCATGTCGTTGACGAATAGTTCGCCTTCGGGGAACGGAACCACCTTCGGGGCTCCTATTACCGAGTCAGCCAAGTTGTAGACGGCCATTTTGCCCACATCGGCAATAAACAGGTAGTTGTCTTTGATGAGCATGCCTTTGGGAGCAGAGAGCGTTCCGTCGTTCGGAATCAGCACCCGGGAGACCGTGTCGGTGAACTCGAGGATATACCCTTTGCTTTCGTTGTTCAACGGGTTGAGCTCCTCGGTACCGAAGCTGCCGACCAGCACTTTTCCGTCGGGAGTGAGGAGTGTTGCTTCACAGAAGCGGATGTTTTCGGTCAAGAGCACAGGAGTCTCTTGCGGTTCGGATTTGGGCGTGCAGGCCACGATCGTAGCAGCGGCCATAGCAGCCAGAAAAAATGTCTTTTTCATAACGTTAATCTTTTGTAAAAGGTTCGTATTGTGAAAAAAGCGATCTGAAATCTTCGTGAGGGGCAGCCAGATAGGTATTGAATCCCAACGCTTTGCCCGTTTCGATGTTGGCGGCCGAGTCGTCGATGAAGAGCGACTCTTCGGGACGGATACCGGTGTCGGCGATCATTTGGCGGAAAATCTCCGGATGGGGTTTTACGGCTTTCATCTCGTAGGAGAGGAAGAGCCGGTCGAAGTAGTCGTCAATTGTTTTTCCCTGTATGGTGAAACGTTGCTCTTTGATCAGCGACATCAGGATCGGGTTGGTGTTGCTCAACATGAACAGGAGATAGCCCCGATTGCGCAGATCGGTCAGCATATCGAGCTTGTATTCGGGAATATCGAGCATAAAGCTGTACATGGCTTCATCGATCTGTTCGACCGTAATGGGTCGGGGAGCGCTTTGCATCAGTTCTTTGTAGAATTCTTCCCGGTCGATGGCTCCGCTTTCGAGTTTCAGCAGGCATCCGGCAGTGGAGTAGGGTCCGATGAGCTCCTCTGCGTTATCAAAGCCCAGTTCGCGGAATTTTTTTACGCAAGCCTCTCGGTCGTAATCGATTAACACACCTCCCAAGTCGAATACGATGGTTCTTATTTTCTTCATTTTTTTCTACTCAGCTTGGGACAAAGATAATAAGATTTCCCAGAAAAACAGGGTATTTTATTCGAGCGGATTGCATGTAAATCGGAAGAAAATTGTCAGTCGGTTGGAATCATGGGAAATGCAAGTTGAATATTTATGTCGGCACCATGCTAAAAATCTATTGGTGCCGGTCGTTTTTTCTATTCATTTAGGTGTGGTTTGAATTTTGCCGCTCATTGAAACGATAAGTTTTTTATCTTTGTCATATTCGTTTCGGGGAAAAATGTACGATTTGAAGACATTTGGACCAGAAAAGGATAAAAAAATAACGTTTTTTATGATGGCTCATCCGTAGAAGATTTATATCTTGCACCGGTCTATCGCTCGTATAGAACGAAGAGATGCGGCGAGCAAAGGGCGATAGAAAGCGAAAGAAGTTTGTAGGAAAATAAAGATGAGAAATAGGCGTATGAAAAGAGTTGTCGTGCTGATGGTCGTTATGGGTATTGCGACGTTTGTTTCCGGACAGACGATGGAGCCCCTGACGTTCGACCAAGCCATACAGATCTCACTGACACAGAATCCGGAAATCAAGGCAGCGACCTATGAAGAGGAGGTTGCCGTGAAGGAGCGTAAGGCCGCTTACGGTTTGCGTCTGCCGCAAGCGAACATAACGGGAGCCTATGTCTACATGGGCGACGATATGTCGATCGACATGAATGACCTGAAAATTCCGGTTAACGGTATTCTGGGAGGTCTTCCGGAGGGGTTGCTTCCTCCAGCCGTTTTGCAACAGGCGGCAGCGCTGATGTCTTCGGATTGGGCGATGAAGTTGCAGGATCGCAGTCTGGGAACCGTGGCAGCCAACATTACGGTGCCGCTTTACACCGGAGGGAAGATCAATGCAGCCAACAATGCGGCCAAAATAAAGGTCAATCAGGCTCGGCAGAAGGGATCGCAGACGCGGAATGCCCTGATCTCAGAGCTTACGGAGCGCTATTTCGGATTAGCCTTGGCGTTGCAGGTGATCGAGGTGCGGAAACAGGTGGTCGACGGAATGCACCACCATCTCTCGGACGCGATCGCATTGGAGAAGAACGGAATCATCGCTAAGGGCGAACGTCTGTATGCGGAGGTCCACGCGGCAGAGGCCGAACGCGAGTACCTTGCGGCGCAAAAGACCGCCCAAACATTGGTCAGTGCGCTCGGAAATACGCTGAATGTATCCGACAGCATTGCGTACCGTCCGGTCTCCGATATGTTTATTCTGGACCAGATCGAGCCGGTCGATTACTTTAAACAGTGTGCGGCCGACCAGAACCCGCTGCTGAAGCAGGTCAATCTGGCCAAACAGTTGGCGCAGGAGAATATCCGTCTGACACGGGCAGATTTTGCGCCTCAGGTGGCCCTGATGGGAATTGCCTCGCTGTATAACTATCAGGTTACTCCGATTCTTCCGAAGTGGGCCGTAGGTGCCGGGGTGTCGTTCAAAATCTTCGACGGTTTGAACCGCGAGTACAAGTTCAGCGCGGCCCGGACGAAGAAGCTGCAGGTCGATGCACTCGACGCTCAGGCCAACAACGATATGATGACACTGATCGACAAGCTCTACAACGAGATGATTACCTATTCGCAACAGATGCCGTCGATCGATGCTTCGTTCCGTTTTGCGGAGGAGTATCTGCGCATCAAGGAGGAGGCGTTCAAGGAGGGTGCGGCACCGTCGTCGGATGTGGTGGATGCCCGACTGAATCTGGCCAAGATCAAGATCGAGCGCCTGCAGGCAGCCTACTATTACGATCTGATGCTGGCCCGATTGCTCGAGGCGGCGGGAATCAGCGAGTCATTCACCGATTACGCCCAGCGTTCGGCCGCTCGTCCGGTACGTTTCGAGGAGAGCACACAGGAGCAAGAGTAAACCGAATCATGTGAAACATAAAAAACGATCGATTATATGAAAAAGAGCAATGTTATCGGATTGACCATCGGAATTGTCGTGGTGATCGTTGTCGTATCATTGGTCAGTTGGTTTGCCATCAAACCGGTTCCCAATTTGATTCAGGGCGAGGTTGAGGTGAAGAGCGTCAAGATTTCGTCCAAACTGGCCGGACGGATCGAGCAGATGAATGTTCACGAAGGCCAGCAGGTGAAAAAGGGGGAACTGCTGTTCGAGTTGAGTACTCCGGAGGTTGAGGCCAAGCTCAAACAGGCCGAATCGGCCCGGAATGCGGCGCAGGCTCAGAGCCTGAAAGCACGCAAGGGCGCACGTTCACAGGAGATCGCTGCGGCCTACAACTTGTGGCAAAAGGCCCAAACGGGAGTGGAGTTGGCCCAGAAGAGTTATGACCGGGTGAAAAATCTGTATGAGTCGGGCGTGTTGCCTGCACAGAAGTTCGATGAGGCATCGGCCAATCTGAAAGCGATGGAGACGACTGCGGCAGCGGCCAAATCTCAGTATGATATGGCTATCGAAGGGGCTCGTCGCGAGGATCGGGAGGCGGCTGCGGCGTTGGTCGATCAGGCAGCCGGTGCGGTCTCCGAAGTGGAGTCCTACATGGCCGACGCGAAACAGTATGCTCCGATTGACGGAGAGGTTTCGACGGTGATTGCCGAACCCGGCGAGCTGATCGGTGCGGGGTATCCGGTCGTTACGTTGCTCGATATGCAGGATATGTGGGTTTCCTTTAATATAAAGGAGGATCTGTTGCCCAAGATCAAGGTCGGTTCGGTAATGAAGGCCTATGTGCCGGGATTGGGCGGATACATGAATCTGAAGGTGGATCACATTGCCGTTCAGGCGGAGTATGCGACGTGGTCGGCAACCCGGACCAAAGGCGACTTCGATATCCGCACGTTTGAAGTAAAGGCTCGTCCCGAGGCCCATGTCGAGGGGTTACGTCCGGGAATGAGCGTCATTGTCGACTGGGATAAGATCGAGTAGTTTCCGAAACAAGGAGGATCGGTAAGGGTAGGTGTTATGAAGTATCTGAAGGCGTTCTGGCGGGTTTTCATACGGGAAATCGAGATTTTCGGCAGCCACAAGTCGTTCTATCGGCTGTCGTTGGGGCTTCCCATCCTCTCGTTCCTGTTTTTCGTCGTGCTGTTCCACAACGGAATGCCTCGTGACATGTCTGTGGCTGTACTCGATCGGGACAATACGCCGCTGTCGCGTCAGCTGACCCGGATGATCGATGCGACTCCTTCGGCCCGGATCGCCTACCACATTACCGATATGATAGAGGGCGAGCGGATGATGAAGGAGGGGAAGATCGATGCGATCGTCTATATTCCTGACGGTCTGGAGAAGGATATTTACAGTGCGACACAGTGTGACGTAGTGGCTTACATCAACGATCTGAACCTCGTCAAGAACGGCATGTTGACCAAAGACATACAAACGGCCGTAACAACGTTCTCGTCCGGAATTCAGATTCAGTTCCTTATGAAGAAGGGGCTCTCCGAGAAACAGGCCTACGACCAGATGATGCCGGTTTATTACGAGAAGCACGTGCTCTTCAACCCCTATGTCAACTACACCTACTACCTGCTGTCGATCTTTCTGCCGGTGATGTTGCTGATCTTTGTGGTGATCTCCACCATTTTCACGATCGGTGTGGAGCTGAAGAACGGTACGGCGGGGGCGTGGTATGCCACCTCGGGATACAACATTTGGATCGCCGTAGCCGGGAAACTGACCCCCTACACCGTGATCTTCTTTGCCTTGTGCATGCTGATGAATACCATCCTGTTCAAATATGTCGGAGTGCCGATGAACGGTAGTGTACCGCTGTTTTTCCTGTCGGGGTTGGTTTTCGTGCTGGCCTATCAGGCTATCGGTGTGACGATCGTGTCGCTGTTGGGCAATCTGCGTTTCGCACTCTCGATCGGAGGCGGATATTCGGTGTTGGCCTTCACCTTTTCGGGGTTGACTTTCCCGTTCCTTGCGATGGATCTTCCGTTGCAGATCTTCGGGTGTCTCTTCCCGTTGACCTTTTACGTCGATATCTTTATCGATCAGGCCATGCGGGGTGCACCGGTTGTCTATACGGTCCACTATCTCCTCTATATGGCGATATTCCTGCTGTTGCCGCTGATTCTGATGCCTCGCCTCAAGAGGTTGTGTACCGATAAAAAATTCTGGGGAAAATTGTAGCCATGAGATACGAAAATTTGAAGCTGAAGTGGCGTGAATTGACCGATGTCTTCCGGAATGAATTTCACTATGTTTTTCATGACGGAGGGGTTCTCCTGATTGTAATCGGAGCCATACTGATCTACGCGACGGCCTATTCGCTGGCGTATAAGAACGAGGTGCTGCGAGATATTCCGGTGGCGGTTGTGGACGAAAGCCGTACGCCTGCGAGCCGCGAGCTGATCCGGATGTTCGATGCGACCCCCAACCTGTTGATTGCCTACAAACCGACGAGCCTGAAAGAGGCCCAAAATTTGCTGTACGACCGCAAGATCAACGGAATTATCGTCATTCCGGCCGATTATGAGAAGAAACTGTACCGCAATGAAAAGATCAATTTGTCGATCTATACCGATGCCAGCTATTTTCTGATGTACCGGCAGGTGTTCTACGACGTGACACGCAGTGTGTTGCAGTCGGGACTGAATATCGAATGGACGCGTTTCGTGTCGAGCGGAGCCCAGTCCGAACAGGCGAAATCGTTGAGCGATCCGGTGGTTCTGACCATCAAGAACCTGTATAACCCCTATGGCGGATATGCGACCTTTATTATGCCGGCGATTATCATGGTGATCATCCAGCAGACGTTGCTGATCGGTATTGGTATGGTCGGGGGAACGTGGCGCGAGAAGAGGCTCTATCAGACGTTGATTCCGGCCGGAGAGAAGCGGATGGCTGTGTTGCCGATCGTACTCGGAAAATCGGCTGTCTACATGTTGATCTCTCTGTTCAATCTGTTGTATGTGCTCGGGGTGCACTATTATTTCTTCGGTTATCCGCAGAACGGGGCGCCACAAACGTTGGTAGCCTTCCTCATTCCGTATGTATTGGCCTGCATTTTTGGAGGAATCGCACTCTCAACCTTATTTAAGTATAGAGAGAACTCGCTGATTCTGTTGCTGTTCACCTCGATCCCGTTCCTGATGTTGAGCGGAGCCTCGCTGCCTAAGGAGTGTATTCCCGATTGGCTCTATACGATAGGCAAGATTGTGCCCAGCAGCAGCGGGGTAGATGGATTTCTGCGGATTCAGACGATGGGGGCGACACTCTCCGAAGTGTCCGGGCAGGTCATCACTTTATGGATTTTGACCGGGGTCTACTTCTGTCTGGCCTGTCTGGGTATGCGGAGCATTCTCCGCCGAATCGAACGCAAAGTGTAAATCGCCTTGTAATTTCTTGTCTGTTAGGCTGAAATGTGCTTTTATACAAGGCGTATGTACGAGCTTCTTTGGATTTCTGTTCCAAAGGTTTGTACTGAGCGGATGACAATTTTCCGATAATTTTTGTAATTTTGTTAACACCGTAGCTGATTAGGCCGAGAGTGAAGGCAGGATGATGTCCATCGACATCAGGCAAAACAGCAAAACCTCCGGGTGTCATGCCGGACATTCGATAACAATAAAAGAACGATGATAGAGATAAGAAAATCGACAGTAGCCGATTGCGATACGATTCGATCGATAGCGGAAGTTGCCTTCCCGGCGACGTATGCTCGCATACTGACGCAGGATCAGATCGACTATATGATGGAATGGATGTACTCCATTCCGAATCTGAAAAAACAGATGCTCGAAGAGGGGCACATCTACTATTTGGCTTTCGAGGAGGGGAAGCCGGTGGGTTATGTGTCGATCCAGCAGGAGGGTGCCGATCTGTTCCATCTTCAGAAAATCTATGTCCTTCCGGACATGCAGGGGAAGGGTGTCGGTCGAAAGCTTTTTGAACGTGCCGTAGAGGCGGTAAAGGAGTTACATCCAACAAAGTGTTCCGTTGAACTCAATGTAAATCGAGAGAACGGAGCACTTCATTTTTATGAAAAGATGGGGATGAAAAAGCTGCGGTCGGGCGATTTCGATATAGGAAACGGATACTATATGAACGACTACATTATGGGATTGGAGGTCGGCGAATAGAGCAAAGGAAGTCATCGGTTGACGTTTTTTGTTCGGAGATCCGGGTTTGCGTCGGGTCCTATTGAAGAGTAACGCCTCACGGAACACGATAGGCATGTGGTGTGAGACCGAACCGTTTAGGCAGTGAGCGGTGGACGAAATGGAACGAAGCATGGGACTGCGGCTGCAAATACGGAAAAATCCCCACGGTACGGTATGGAAATCGTGGTAAAATAGACTACTTTTGTGCGGTTTATACGATTGAGTTTATGGCAGAAGATCAGATTTATCAGGCTTTGGAGGTGCTTCGGCGCGGAGGGATCATCCTCTATCCGACCGATACGGTATGGGGTATCGGGTGCGATGCGACCAATGCCGAGGCGGTTGAGCGCATCTATGCGCTGAAGAGGAGCGTCAACAAGAAAAGCATGCTCGTGTTGTTGGACCATCTTGATAAGGTTTCGTTATACATAAAGAAGGTACCCGAAGTGGCATGGCAGCTCTTTGAGGTGGCCGATAAGCCGTTGACCCTGATCTTGCCCGGGGCTTGCGGGGTTGCCGAGAATCTGATTCCCGAAGAGAGAACGTTAGGGATTCGGATCCCCGACCATGATTTTTGCAAACGGTTGATCCATAAGCTGAACCGTCCGTTGGTGTCGACGTCGGCCAATATCTCGGGACAGCCGACTCCTGCGACCTTCAGCGAAATTTCGGGTGAGATTGTGCGGGGTGTCGATTGGGTAGCAGATCTTTCCTGCGAAGGGAAACCGACCCGAAAGGCTTCATCGATCATTCGTGTGGAGGTCGACGGTGAGGTGACCGTACTCAGGGCGTAAAGAGAAAAATGAGAAGAATCAGTAATAAGTTGTAAAGAAATATGATAGAGACAAAAATCCAGATGCGTTTTGCTGATATCGACGTTTTGGGACACGTCAATAACGTCAATCAGCAACACTATTTCGATTTAGGGAAGTGTGATTTTTACAAACAGGTGCTTGGGTTGACGCCTTTTTGGGGATCGGCCGGACTGATCATCGTGGCGAGTCAGACCCATTATATCGTGCAGACCCGCAGGGACGAGCCGATCGTAGTCTATACGCGTGTGGCCCGTATCGGGAACAAGAGTTTTACGCTCGAGCACAAATTGGTGAACTCCGAGACGCAGGAGGTCAAGACGGAGTGTACGGCTGTTATGGTGGCCTATAATTTCGACGAGCAGCACTCGTTTGAGATGCCCGAGGAGTGGAAGGAGAAGTTGAGACAGGAGATGGCTCGGGATCAGCAATAGATACTTGTTCGGAGACGGATTCGAAACGCAGGTACTTTGCGTTGTCGAAGTCTGTTTCCCGGACGGAGTTTTCAATAGACGGTCGAAAGATCGTGACGCAAAGTTCGGATCGGACTTTGCTTTTTTATTTAATAGGGTCGTGAGTAGGGTGATGGAACTTATCTGAATCCGAAATGAGTTTTTTGCAGGCGGAGTTTCGTGTGGAGGGTTTATTTGTTGGACTGGAGCGATCCGATGAATAAGGAAGCCAAAGGAGACGGATCGACCATCCGACTACTGGAAGTAAGAGTCTCCAGACCTATTGGTTATTAATCCATTGCCTTTAAGGCATCGGCTTTCATCGTACTTGATGAGCTGGTGCCGGTCGATTAGAGCCGATTTTGGAAATGTCCGGACACCAATGCAAAAAGAAGCGTCCGGTTGTGACTTGTAACCGGACGCCGCTGAGATAAATCCCCAGACATAGATTTTTGTCCTGTCTATTCTTGGATCCCCCCGCCTAAGGCCTTATAGAGTGCGACCATCGAGGTCCATTCGCTGAGCATGGCGTCGTTTACAGCAATCTCGGCATCGAACATCTGCCGTTGTGCATCGAGCACTTCGATGTAGCTGATGATCCCGTTGACATACTGCAGCATGGCCAGATCGTGATAGGAGCTGGCGGATCGGTACAGTGCATCGGCCGAACGACGGATCTCCTTGCACTTGTTGAACGAGGTGAGGGCATTCTCGACCTCCTTGAATACCTCCAGTACGGTCTGCTGGTAGCGGTGGACCTCCTGCTGATGGGCGGCCAGTGCAGCTCGATAGGCCGCTTTCTTGCGCCCCATCTGGAACAGCGGACTCACCAGATCTCCTGCTACATACCATGTAGGACTGCTGAAGAAGGTCGACAGATCGGTATTTTCGCCACCCAGCAACGCCGACAATCGGAGTTTCGGGAACATGTCGGTTTTGGCTACCCCCACTTCGGCATTGGCCTGCCGCAGCCGCTCTTCGGCTTGACGGATATCCGGACGGCGCTCTAACAGCGACGAGGGAAGATCGATCGGAAGCGAATCCAGAAATTTCTGCTGCTCGATCGAACCTCGCGGAATGACGCTCGGGAATTCACCCAACAGAACCGACATGTCGTGCTCCTTGAGCTTGATCTCCTCTTCGAGTTTCGGGATGAGGGTTTCGGTCCGGGCCAGCTCCACCAAACTCTGCCGATAGGGGATCTCCGAGGTAACACCTCCGTCGTACCGCAGCTTTACGAAATGGACCGCTTGGCGCCGAGCGTCGAGGGTCTGCCGTACGATCTCCAACTCCCGGTCGAGCGATTGGAGTTCGAAATATATCTGTGCGACCTGCGCCACGACCGTAAGCTGGAGTGCCTTTTGGGCCTCTATGGATTGGAGGTATTCGGCCAGAGCGGCTTCGTGTTTCCACCGCAGGTTTCCCCAGAGGTCTACCTCCCAGCCGATAGTGAATTTGCCTCCGATTTCCGGATCGTAACTCTTGTTTTTGCCCTCGTAGTTGAGGTATTCCCGATTGGCGTACACATCTACGCCGACGGCGGGAAACATGTCGGCGAACCGGATTCGTTTGGCGGCGGCCAGCTCCTTGATCCGTTCAGCGGCGATCAGCAGGTTCTGGTTGTTTTTCAGCGCCCGTGCGATCAGTCTCTGAAGGATCGGATCGGAGTAGAACGTACTCCAGCCGATATCGGCCATGTGATTCGTATCGGCGACGACACCTTCGAAGGTATCCGGAAGCTCCATCTCCGGAACCGAATGGACCCTGCCTACACGGCACGCCTCCATCGACAGCAACAGAATCCCTATTACCGTCAGACGAAGCAGGTTGCTATTTCTTAAAGCGGTCATTTTCTTCGTGAGTTTTCTTTTTGTTCGGATAGGTCAGCTGGATTTTGGGCAATCTCTCTTTGATTCCCTGTTTCCAGCGACCGATGAAGGCGAATTCGGGCAGATTGAACCGTTCTTTGGCCTTGTAGATCATGACGAAGAAGAACGGAACCAGAACAATTCCCACCGTAATGGCGACCAGCATGCCGAAGAATACACCGGTACCGACCGAATGGCGGCTGGCCGAACCGGGCCCCGATGCGAGCACCATGGGCAGCATACCCAGCACGAAGGCGAGTGAAGTCATCAGGATGGGGCGGAAACGGAGCCGGGCCGCTTCGATGGCCGCTTTGGCCGGTGGAACACCCTGATCCGTCTGGATTTTGGCGAATTCGACGATCAGAATGGCGTTCTTAGCGGCCAGACCCATCAGCGTGACCATGCCGATCTGGAAGTAGATGTCGTTTTCCAATCCGACGATGGCGATTCCCAAGTAGGCGCCTAAGGCGGCTACGGGCAAGGAGAGCAGTACGGCCATCGGGACGCTCCAACTCTCGTACAGTGCGGCGAGGAAGAGGAAGACGAAGATCAGCACGAGAGCGAAAACCTTTCCGGTCTGTCCGGACGCCTTCTGCTCTTGGAACGAGAGTCCGCTCCATGCCAGTCCGATGTTTTCGGGCAGGTGTTCGTCCACGATGCGGGTGATCGCCTCCATGGCCTGACCCGAGCTGTATCCCGGAGCGGGTGTCGCCTGCATTGGGGCCGATGTGTACATGTTGAAACGGGTGATGCTGCCCGGTCCGGTCGTGTAGGACGTTTTGCCTAAGGCCGTGAGCGGAATCATCGTCCCCTGTTTGCCCCGGACGAAGAAGAGGTTGATGTCGTCGCTCGTCTCACGGAACGACTGGTCGGCTTGGATATATACCCGGTAGATCCGGTTGAACATGTTGAAGTCGTTGACATACACCGAACCCAAATAGGCTTTCATCGTCGAGAAGATATCCGACAACGGAACCCCGAGCGACATGGCCTGATCGCGGTCGACATCAAAGTAGAGCTGTGGAATTTCGGATTGCAGCGAAGTGGAGACGTTGGCCAGCTCTTTGGCGCTTGCCGCATAGTATTTGAACGTGTCGACCGCAGCGACCAAATCGTCCCACGTCGCATCGGAGCGGGCCTGCAGTTGCATTTCGACCCCACCGGCAGCGCCCAATCCCGGAACGACAGGAGGCCGGCTGGTATAGACGCTCACCTCCGGATAGTTGTGAAACTCCCGTTGGATGTCGCGTATTACCTCTTCGACCGTCTGGTTCCGTTCGTCCCAAGGCTTGAGGATAACGGTCAGCGTGGTACGTCCCTGATTGGTCCCGATACGGGGGCTTTGTCCGGTAACGTTTTGCACATACTCAACGGCTTCGTGATGATTGATGTAGTCGATGGCCCGTTCGCTCACTTTCCGCATACGCTCGATGGTGGTACCGTCGGGCATCGCCAGTTCAACCGTGAAGTATCCCTGATCCTCCTGCGGGATAAAGCCGGTCGCAATGAATTTGTTCAGTACGAAAATAGCGACCAAAACCATACCGAAAGCGGCGAGCACCCGTCGCGGAGCATGGAAAATCCGTTGTAGGATTCCGGTGTACTTTTTATTGCCCTTGTTGAGCCAGATATTGATCCTGCGGAATAGTATGTTTCTCTTTTCCGAGCTTTTCGGGCGTAGAATGATTGCGCATAATGCGGGACTCAGTGTGAGGGCGACGATGGCCGAAATCAGTACGGAGACGACGATCGTTACCGAGAACTGGCGGAAAAGCGAACCCGTAATGCCCGAGAGAAAACTTACGGGGACGAATACGGCGGCCAGAATCAGTGAGGTAGCGATCAGGGCACCGGTCAGCTCTTTCATGGCTCGGTGGGTTGCTTCGCGGGGAGAGACCCGATCCGTTTCGATGATTCGTTCAACGTTCTCGACGACAACGATCGCATCGTCGACAACAATACCGATCGCCAAGACAAGACCCAACAGGGTCAGCGTGTTCAGCGAAAATCCCATGATCAGCATGAAGCCGAAGGTTCCGATCAACGAAATGGGAACCGCAATGATCGGAATGAGGGCCGATCTCCAGTTTTGCAGCGACAGGTAGACCACCAGAATGACCAGAAACAGCGCTTCGAAGAGGGTTTTGTAGACTTCGTGGATCGATTCGGAGATGTATTCGGTCATGTCGAACGGCAGAAGATACTCCAATCCTTCGGGAAAATCTTTTGAGATATCTTTCATCGCCTCTTTGACTTCTTTGGCGACCTCCATGGCATTGGCTCCCGGAAGCAGGTATACACTGAGGATGGCGGCATTGTTGCCGTTCAGTCCACTCTCCGTGTTGTAGGACGAGGCCTCGAGCGAGACGCGTGCTACGTCGCGCATCCGGATGAACGAACCGTCCGGATTGGCCCGGATGACGATGTCCTCGAATTGCGTGACACTCGACAAACGGCCCTGAGCGGTGATCGGAATGGTCACGTCGGTACTCGACATCGGGGGTTTACCCAACTCTCCGGCCGCCGACTCCCGGTTCTGGTCGTTCAGGGCGCTTTGCAGGTCCTTGACCGTAAGTCCGAAACTGGCCAGCTTGTCGGGATAGACCCAGATCTGCATTCCGTAATATCGGCTTCCAACGTTCGACACGCGTCCGACTCCGGGAATCCGGCGCAGGACGTCCAGAACGTTGATCGTTGCGTAGTTACTGAGGTATATTTCGTCGAACTTCGGGTCGTCCGAAATCAGGGCGATGGTGAGCAGCTGATTGGCCGCCTGTTTCTCCACCGAGATGCCGTTCTGCAGTACCTCGGCCGGCAGGCGGGTTTCGGCTAACTTGACCCGGTTCTGCACTTCGACGGCAGCCAGATCGGCATTGACTCCGACGTCGAACGTCACGGTGATGGAGAGCCCTCCGGAGTTGGAACTGCTCGACTCCATATAGAGCATTCCCGGGGTTCCGTTCAATTCCTGTTCGATCGGCGTGGCTACGGCCTGCGATACGGTCGTGGCATTCGCTCCGGGGTAGGAGGTCGAAATCTTGACGATCGGCGGGGTGATTTGCGGATATTGCTCGACCGGCAACGAGGTGAGACCGATGATGCCGATCAGTACGATCAGTATGGAGATGACCGTCGAAAAGATGGGGCGGTCGATAAAGAATCCCGGTTTCATCGATTTTTCCGTTTAGAGGTGTCGGTTTGGGGCATTGTCATCGAGTCCTTGCTGGAGCGGATCAGACTCGAATCTCCCTGTGGTACGTCCGGAGCCGCAATGTGTGTAGTGTCATCGCTATTTTGTTCTATGGTGACCGGACCGGAAACTTTATACGTAACCTTCTCTCCGGGAGTCAGTTTCTGGTATCCTTCGGTCACGATCAGTTCGCCCGGAACCAACCCTCGGGTTACGACGATCCGGTTCGCCTGTTCGGGACCGAGTTCTATGTAACGTTTTTCGGCTACACTGTCGGCCCGTACGGTGAAGATGAACGCACCGCCCTTCTCGATGACGATGGCTTTTCGAGGAACGACGGTCGCATTTTCCATGACGTCGAGCAACAGTCGGACTCGCGTAAATTGTCCGGGCAGAAGGACCTGATGGGGATTCGGCAGTTCGGCCCGTACCCCGAAAGTACCCGTCTGGGGATCAACCTGTGGCGAGGCGAAATCGACGATACCCTGTTCTCCGTAGACCGATCCGTCGGCCAGTGTAACCGTTACGGAGGGTTGCCACGAACGGGTGGTGTCGAGCTCTCCGAGATGGACATTACGTCGTTGGCTGCGGAGATAGTCCAATGCGGTCAGTTTGAATTCGACCAGTACCGTGTCCCGTTTTACGACCGTAGCCAGCAGTGAAGAGTTGTTTTTGCCGACCAACGTTCCGATGTCGACATAACGTTCGCTGATGTATCCGTCTAACGGGGAGCGTACGACCGTATAGCTTAACTCCAGTTCGGCTTGCGCCAAGTCGGCCTTGCTCATGGCGACGCTGGCCTTGGCCATATCCAATGCAGCTTCGGCGTTGTCCAGATCGAGTCGGCTGGCCGCATTCTGCTCATAGAGCGGAGTCAGTCGGTTGACATCGCGTTCGGCTTTGGCCGCAAGGGCTTCATCCTTTTTTAGCTGAGCCTTGGCCTTTTCGACCCGGGCTTTGTAGAGGGCGTCGTTGATATAGAAGAGGGGTTCCGATGCGTGGACCTGTTTTCCTTCGTCGAAGGTGATCCGTTCTAAAAAGCCCTCCACCCGGGCCCGGATCTCGACACTTTGTATGGCTCGGATCGAGCCGACGTAGTCACCGTATATTTCGACATTGTCGGTGGACACTTCTTCCACCTCGACGACCGGATATTCCACTGTCGGTTCTTTGCAGGCGTTGAAAAGGAGAGATCCCGTGAGCAGGAAGAAAGAGATCAATCGGACTTGTTTCATATGCGTCGTAAAGCTTTACTGGTCTTTGAAATGTTTTTTTTATGTGTAAATCTCTTTGTATTAGCTGAATGGTGTGCTCGTTGGCCGAAAAAACATATTTCTAAGCGCCAAAAGTAGCAAAAAACTTAAAAAGCGAAAGAAACTCGACTCCGGAGTTATTTTTTTTGGCAAATAAGAGGGGTTCGTATCAATTCATATTTCGGTTTTATTGAGTGGTTGTTTTATATCATTAATAGCGTTTGATTGCCGGATTTGTTGTATGTAGGGGCTAATTTATTTTTAGGTACGCATTACGGGGGTGGATGGCGTGGCGTAGGATCGGACGTATCGTCTTGGTTTGCTCTTTTTTAATACGTTCTAATACAAAAGCGGGGGGGCTGATTGCTGATTTTCCCAGTTTATCTAACGGGAGGATTGGCACTGCCTATTTTCGGTCGTTTGTGTCTAATAGGTGCCGCATTTGGCGCATGATGTTCTGTTTCCACTCTTTGAGAAAATCCTCGAACCGTTCATCGATCAACAGGTGGGTGACCAGATTTTTTGTAAGAAACGGAAAAAGCATCAGCGAGTAGAAGGTCAGAAAGATGTCTTGTACCGGCACGGTTTTTATGGCGCCTTTTTCCATGTCATCGAGACATACGGCCTTGATCTTTAAGATGTATTCGTCTACGCCCAATTGTTTGGCTATGACGATCAGGTGGTTGATGTCGCGTTGTATCTCGCCGATGATGAATTGCGGCAGATCGGGATTTTTGCGGAATAGTGCGAAGTATTCGTCGGTAACGTCGCTCAGGCGATCGATAAAGGGGATGTCCTGAGACAGAATGCCGTGGATGCGGGGAATGACCGCCTGTAAAATGTTGCCGTAGATGGATTGGAAGAGGCGCTCCTTTGTACGGAAATAGTAGTGTAGGGTAGGACGTTTGATGCCTGCCTCGACGGCGATGTCGCTCATGTTGGTGTTGAGGTACCCCTTCTCGATAAAGAGTTTGCGAGCGGCTGTATGGATACGTTGCTCTATGTTTTCGTTGGATTCCATGATGATGCCTGATGTAGGTTATTGTTTCAGGTTGGCAACGAACAGCAGCAACCGGTTGAGGATGTTGACGTCGCTGACGCTTCCGTCGAAGTCGAGAGAGAGCAGATTCAGCTGCGGATAGAGTTGGCGGATGCGTTTCTCCACGCCTTTCGAGACGATATGGTTGGCGATGCACCCGAAGGGCTGCAGGCTGATGATGTTGTTTACGCCGTGTCGGGCAAATGAGGCGATTTCGCCCGGTAGCAACCATCCCTCTCCGAATTGGGCGTTGAGCGACAGAATCTCGGAAGCGGCGGAGGCCTCTTCGAAAACATTGCCGAAGGGCAGGAAATAGGGGAAGCCAGAAGCTATGCCGTTGAACCGGGAGACGATTCGGTGCATGTGTCCCGATGCTTTGCGCATCAGCCACACGGGGATCCGGGGGGATCCCAGATCGGAGCGGCGTTTCACCTCATAGTTGATGAACCCTTGCATGAAAAAGTCCGTGAGGGCCGGGGGAACAGCCTCGATGTGGTGTTCGATCAACCAGCTGGAGAGACCCTTTTGTGCGAATGGGTTGAACTTCAGATAGATCTCTCCGACAATCCCGACGCGCGGACACGTTTTCGTTTCACAGATGCGCGAAAAGTCGGCTACGGCTTCTTCCAGCAGATGTTCGAAAGCTCTCAGGATTTTGCTCTCCGGTTCATGGGCAGCGATGCGGGCCGCTTTTTCCGTGTATGCCGTATGCAGTTTGCGGGCCTCTCCCGGAGTGGTTTCCCGGACTGCTGTGGCGCAGTAGATCCGGGCCAAAGCATCGGTAAACAAGATGGAGCCGATGATCGCCCTTGTGATGTGCAGCCACGGAATCTGGAATCCGGGTTGTTCGTTCTTTAGACCGCTTCCGGGCGATACGGAGATGACGGGCACTTCGGCAAAACCGGCGTTGACCAATGCACGGCGAATCAGGGCGATGTAGTTGCTGGCCCGACACTGCCCGCCGGTCTGAGTGATGGCAACGGCCGTATGATTCGGATCGTAGCGTCCCGATTTCAGGGCTGTAACGATGTCACCGACGATCAACGTTGCCGGGTAGCAGATTTCGTTGTTGGCGTACTGCAGGCCTGCTTCGATAGAGTTTTCGTTGCTCAACGGCATGTTTTCGGCATCGTATCCTGCCCGTTTCATCAAAACGGGAATAAGCGGTGAAATGAAGGGGGTGAAGAAGGGTACGAGAATCTTTCGGCTGCGGTCTTTCTTTTCGAAATGGGGAGTCGAGACGAACGGTTGTACAGCGGATGTGGCCGTGTGCTCCAGTTTCAGACTCTCGATCACCGAACGGATCCGCAGCTTCAGGGAGCCGGTATTGCTTACATCGTCGATTTTCAGCAGGGTATTGCTCTTCCCGTATCGGCCCAACGTTTCGCGGACTTCGTCGGTCAGTGCGGCATCGGGACCGCAACCGAAGGAGGTCATCTCGACGAACTGTACCTGTTCATCTTGTCGGGCGGTCCATATCGCAGCCTTCAGAATGCGGTTGGGATAGGACCACTGGGCGACGAAATGGGTGTTCTCGAGGGAGATATCCTCTCCTCGTACGATGTCGTCCGTGATGACATCTACGCCCATCGATGCGATCATGTCCGAGATCTTGTGCTGTATGAGCGGATCGGCATGGTAGGGGCGTCCGGCAACAAGCAGCGTGAGTCGACCCGCGGCTCTGCTGCGTTGCAGAATCTCCTCGTCCACCCGTTTTATCCGCGAGGCAAAAAGGTGCTGCTCTTCCCATGCCCGTCGGAAAGCCCGGCGAATCTCGTTGCGATCAATCCCCAATGAGCCGAGGTAGTTGGAACATTGCCGGTAGAGTTTTTTCCGGTTCTGGAACGATATGACCGGGGTGTCGAACGGCAGGCTGAGATTTTCGACGCTGCGGATTACGTCGGAATAGCCCGTAACGATCGGACAGTTGTAACTGTTGACCGTCTGCTTGTCTTGTTGTTCGTGCAGCACGTATGGCATCAATATGCGGTCAACCTTTTTCTGGATCAGGTTGTCGATGTGGGCATGCACCAACTTTGCGGGAAAGCAGATGTTGTCGGACATGACCTTGCGGACGTTACGTTCGTAGGCCCTCATGTTCGAGGCGTCGGACAGCACGACCTCTATGCCGCACTCCGTCAGAAGGGTGTGCCAGAAGGGATACTCCTCGAATAGATTCAGACACCGGGGAATGCCCACGCGCATCCGTCCATTCTCAGCCGCGGGGCGGTCGAACAGGAGTTTGAGCTTTTCGATATATGCATTCTCTCCGCGGGTATCGTAGTCGCCCCGATTCGAGAAGTGTCGTTCGCACTTGTTCCCCGAGAAGTAGGTGTTTCCGTTCGAAAACCGGTATCGGGTGATTTGGCACTGATTTTCGCAACCCCGACACCCGATCGGATCGGAGGTGTAGGTGGCGGCATGAAGCAGGTGCTCGAGAGGAACGGCCTTCGTATCGACTCTTTGAGCATAAAGGGCACAGCCGATGGCTCCCATGAGTTCGGGATGTTCGCTGCGGAATACCTCCTGTCCGGTCAGCTTCTCGAATGCGCGGACCACGGCGTCGTTGCGCATGGTCCCTCCCTGTACGACGATGTGTCGTCCCATCTCGTCGGCCGATCGCAGCTTCAGCACTTTGTAGAGGCAGTTCTTGATGACCGAATAGGAGAGTCCGGCTGCAATGTCGGCGACAGAGGCCCCTTCGCGCAACACCTGTTTGACCCGGGAGTTCATGAAGACGGTGCACCGCGTTCCGAGATCACACGGGTAAGCTGCCGTGCAAGCCGTCGCCGCAAAATCTTCGACCGTGTAGTCGAGGCTTTTGGCGAAGGTCTCGATGAACGAACCGCAACCCGAGGAGCAGGCTTCGTTGATCTCCATGCGGGTGATAACCTTGTGGTCGACGAAGATCGCCTTCATGTCCTGCCCTCCGATGTCGAGAATGAACGATACCTCCGGAACGATCTCCTTGGCTGCGAGATAATGGGCGATGGTCTCGATGATTCCCGTATCGATTCCGAAGGCGGCCCGGATGAGGTCTTCTCCGTACCCCGTGACACAGCTCCCCTTTATCGATAGAGAGCAGCCGACGGCCTTACATTTTTCGAGCAGTTCGGAGAGTCCTTTTTTTACGGCAGTGATCGGGTCTCCGTTATTGGAGGCGTAGTAGGTGTAGAGCAGACGCTGATTGTCGTCGAAGAGGGCAATTTTCGTTGTGGTCGAACCCGAATCAATGCCGAGTCGGGCCACCACCTCTCTGGCAGAGAGTGGGGCTGTACCGAATCCCTTTTCCCGTTTGGTTTTCCGCCATGCCGCAAGCTCCTCCGAACCGGAAAAAAGAGGGGAAAGGACCGTATAGGAGTGAAGCTCGTGCGGTGTGTGCTGCTCGATGGTTGTGATCCATTCTGTTACGGTTTTTCGAGGGGCCTCCGGGGCCGACGAAAGGGCAGTACCCCACGCCGGCAACAGTTGGGCTGCCTCCGGACAGATCATCTGAGCCTCATCCGTATGCAGGTAGTCGGCAAAGGCCTTGCGCAGCGACTTCAGAAATGCTAACGGACCTCCGCAAAGAAGTATGGGGGTTGCCACGTCGTATCCGTGAGAGAGTGTGACGATCGTCTGAACGGCTACGGCATGGAAAATTGAAGCGGCAATCTCCTCGCGGTCGGTATTTTTTGCGATCAGGTTCTGTATGTCGGTTTTGGTGAAAACGCCGCAGCGCGAAGCGATCGGATGAATGTGTTTGGCGTGTTGGGCCATTTCGTCGAGTCCTGCGGGCGTTGTATTGAGCAGAAGAGCCATCTGGTCGATGAAGGCTCCAGTACCTCCTGCGCAATTTCCGTTCATCCGCATGTCGGGAACTCCGTTGTTGAGCAGCACGATTTTGGCATCTTCTCCTCCGATGTCGATCAGGGTAGCCGTTTGCGGATAGTAGTGTCGGGCATAGGCGACCGAGGCTACGACCTCTTGTACGAAATCGATGTGGTTTCGTTCGGCAATGCCCATGCCCACCGATCCGGTGATGGTCAGTGTAAAGGGCGTTGTCGCGAAGCGGTCGTTCAGTTCGGACAGTGCGCTTTTCAGCGTTTCGGCGATGTGGGCGTTATGACGGGTGTATTTCGAAAAACACATCCGGTCGTTTTCGTCGAGCACGACGATTTTGAGCGTTGTGGAGCCGATGTCGAGGCCTATTTTTCCGTAATCCATGCGTGTCTGCTAAACAGTTTGACTACCGTGTCAGCTGCAAAGATATGTAAAATTTTAAAATATTATCTCGGTACGAAATTTTTAATGTGAGAGTGGCGGATAATTCGTTGATAAATAAGTTTATATATGGGTTGTAAAGTGCAAATCGACGAGCGCTGCCGAATGTCAGATCCGGTCGAATTTATAATGCAGGAGCTATGCAAAAGATGGTAAGGAGAGCTCCCTGCCGGAGTGCACTTTGCCGACTGCGAAAGTACAAGTAACCGTATCTGGAAGGTTTTGCGAAAGCATGTCAATGTATTGGTAATCATATGTTTTATTTTTGTTACATGGTCGTGTTATCGTAAAAAATACGATAAGTTTGCTATTCTGACAGCGAAATGATAGCTTTGTAATATAGCGTTTTCGGATCGTCATCCGACACTATTCGAACCTAAAACTACCAAAAACATGTCCCCGCAAACGAATCACTCTTTGTCGGTCGATTGCGTCATATTCGGTTTTGACGGGCAATCGTTGAAAGTGCTGCTCGTGAGGCGCAATTTCATCAACGGAGAGGGAGTTCCCGTTACCGACTACAAGCTGCCCGGAGATCTGATCTATGAGAACGAGGATCTTCGGAGTTCGGCCTATCGGACATTGGGAAAGTATGCGTCCACCCGAGATATTTATCTGCGACAGATGCATGTGTTTTCCCATCCCGATCGGGTCTCTGGCGATGAGCTGAAGTGGTTGAACGAGTATTATCATGTCAATACGACGCGGGTGGTTACGGTAGTCTACTATTCGCTTGTCAAACTGAATCGTCGGTTGCTGGTTTCGGTGGAGGAGAAAGGGGCGAGGTGGTTCGACGTGGAGTCGATCTGTCGGCTGGCAATGGACCACAAACAGATCTTGGCTCGGGCGTTGGAGGTGCTCGGAAAACAGTTTCTGTCCGAACCGATCGCTTTCGAGCTTTTGCCCCGGAAGTTTACGCTGCGACAGCTGCAGTCGCTTTACGAAGCCATTCTCGGCGTTGAGATCGATAACCGGAATTTCCGAAAAAAGGTGCTCTCTTCGGATTACATCCGGGCAACCGGAGAAAAGGAGAAGAACGTGGCGCATAAACCGGCCATGTATTACACTTTCGACAAGAACAAATTCGTGAAAGATAATCGGTTGAGGTTTCGTCTGAATTTTATCAACTGGCAGGTGTAGCCTATCTGCCCAAAATTGAAATAAAGTATGAAACGCATGTTTTTCGTAGGGTGGATGGTCGTATGGACTCTTGCATTCCGTTCGGCCGCAGCATCCGATTTGAAGCTCTGGTACGAGGGCCCGGCTACGCGTTGGGAGGAAGCGCTTCCGCTCGGGAACGGGCGTTTGGGGGTGATGGTAGCGGGTGGTCCGGCAACTGAGGAGCTGTATCTGAATGAAGAGACTATTTGGGCCGGAGGTCCACATAATAATATTAATCCAGAAGCCCGGGAGGCTTTGCCCAAAATCCGACGACTGATTTTCGAGGGACGCTATCGGGAGGCCTCGGATTTATGTGCACAAAAGGTCTCGTTGAACGCATCACATGGGATGCCCTATCAGACGGCCGGATCGCTGTTCCTCGATTTTCCCGGACATGAAACCTTTACGGAGTATTACCGGGAGTTGGATTTGGAACGGGCCGTAGCGACGGTCTCCTATATGGTGGGGGAGGTGCAGTACCGACGCGAAGTGTTTTCGTCCTTTGCCGATTCGGTGATTGTGGTGCGGTTGACAGCTTCCGAGCGGGATCGGATTTCGTTTCGGATGCGTTTCGGGTCACCGATGAAAAACTATGCGGTCGCAACGGAGCGGAACGGCCGGTTGATCATAGACGGCCGTACGGACGACCACGAGACCATTCCCGGACAGATACGGTACAGAACGGTGGCACAGATCATTCCCGAAGGCGGTACGATGCAGTGTGATACGACGGGAGTTTCGGTCTTGGGGGCGGATGCGGTGACCATCCTGATCTCCATTGCGACCAATTTCAACAACTATCGGGATGTATCGGGAGATCCGGTGGCCCGGTGCGACCGCTATTTGGGACATGTTATAAAAAAGAAAAAAGGGTATAAACGGATGTTGGCAGACCATTCGGCCCGATACAGTACGTGGTTCGATCGCGTTTCGCTCGATCTGGGAACCAATGCTCAGGCCCAAAAGCCGACCGATGTGCGGGTACGTGAGTTTGCCACCCATTTCGATCCGCAGATGGCGGCACTCTATTTCCAGTTCGGACGGTATCTGCTGATCTCGTCGTCGCAACCCGGGACTCAGCCGGCGACGTTGCAGGGCATCTGGAACCACCAGACCATGCCGGCATGGGACTCCAAATACACGATCAATATCAATACCGAGATGAACTATTGGCCGGCAGAGGTGGCGAATCTTCCCGAAATGCACGAACCGTTACTGAAAATGATCGAGGAGCTCGGAGTGACGGGACGTGAGGCTGCGGAGCAGATGTACGGAGCAAGGGGCTGGACGGTACACCACAATACGGACCTGTGGCGCATCAGCGGAATGGTCGACTCGCCGCTCAGCGGCATGTGGCCTACGGCGAATGCATGGTTCTGCCAGCACCTGTGGGACCGCTATCTGTATAACGGGGATACGAGCTATCTTGCCGGAGTATATCCGTTGATGAAGGGAGCCAGCGAGTTTTTCCTCGATTTTTTGACTCCCGATCCCAAAACAGGGCTTTTGGTCTGTACGCCTTCGCTTTCGCCCGAAAACTGGCCGGCAGCCAAAGGAATAGACCGCTCGGTGTTGGATGGGGCGACGATGGATAATCAGATGATACATGAACTGTTTTCGAGTACGATCGCTGCGTCCGAAACGCTCGGTGTGGACAATTCGTTGGCAGAGGAGCTGCGGGAGACCCGGAAGCGATTGGCCCCTTTGCGGGTTGGAAGTTGGGGACAGCTGCAGGAGTGGTTGTTGCATGACTGGGACAGTCCCGACGATCATCATCGGCATGTCTCGCACCTGTGGGGGCTTTTCCCGGGGCAGTTGATTTCGGCCTACCGTACGCCGGAGCTGTTCGAGGCGGCCCGTACGTCGCTCATTCATCGAGGAGACGCCTCTACCGGATGGTCTATGGGGTGGAAAGTGTGTTTGTGGGCCCGTTTTCTGGATGGTAACCATGCCTACAAGCTGATTACCGATCAGATCAAACCCGAGGGGGACGGGTCTGAAACGGGCGGTACCTATCCGAATCTTTTCGATGCCCATCCGCCTTTCCAGATCGACGGAAATTTCGGTTGTGCGGCCGGAATTGCCGAGATGCTGATGCAGAGCCACGACGGAGTGATCGATCTTCTGCCGGCGTTGCCCGATGTGTGGACGTCGGGTCGAGTAGCGGGATTGCGGGCCCGTGGCGGTTTCGAAGTTGTGGAGCTGGAATGGGCCGATCGTGCGGTCCGGCGTGTGGTGATCCGTTCGACCGTCGGTGGAAATTGCCGCATCCGGTCGTCGGTGCCGTTGTGCATGAAAAACGGGAAGCCGTTGCAGCCTGCGACGGGAGAGAATCCGAATCCGCTGTTCCGGTTGCCGGAATTGCAGCAGGTGGTCGTTTCGCCGCAAGCCTCCTTGGTGGGGATAGAGCTTCCTGCCAAATATGTCTATGATGTAGAGACACAGCCCGGTCGAACATACACTTTCGTCCTGTCGGAGAAAAATACGGGCTCTGAAAATTGATCGAATGTCGTTGAAATGTAAAATATTGGAATTATGTATACATTGGGAATAGATGTCGGAAGTTCATCCGTCAAGGTGGCCTTGTTGGAGGTGGAGACGGGTGAATGCCCTTGCGCCGTTACACTGCCTGCGACCGAGATGCCTATCGATGCCGTGCAGAGCGGATGGGCCGAGCAGGATCCGCAGTTGTGGTGGAAATATGTCGGAGAGGGAATTCGAAAATTGGTATCTCAAGTCGGGGCGGAATCGATCCGTGCGATTGGAATCACCTATCAGATGCACGGGCTCGTTTGCCTCGATCGGGCCGGAAAACCTTTGCGTAAATCGATCATCTGGTGCGACAGCCGTGCCGTTGAAATTGGACGGAAAGCTTTCGATGCACTGGGGCCGGAGCTTTGTCTGGAACATCTGCTGAATTCGCCCGGAAATTTTACGGTCTCGAAACTGGCTTGGGTGAAGGAGCATGAACCGGAACTCTTTGCGCAAATCGATCGGTTTATGCTGCCCGGTGATTATATTCTGTATCGCCTGACAGGGGATTTGTCGACCACGCGGAGCGGTCTTTCCGAACAGATCCTATGGGATTTCAAGGAGGATCATCGGGCCGATTTTGTCGTTGCGCACTATGGAATCGATCCGGATACAATCCCCGCTGAAAAGCCCTCGATCGGTGTGCAGGCTTATGTGCATGCGGCCGCAGCGGCGGAGTTGGGTCTTGCTGAAGGGACCCCGGTGACATACCGGGCCGGCGATCAGCCGAACAATGCCTTTTCGTTGAATGTGCTCGATCCGGGTGAGGTTGCGGCTACCGGGGGAACCTCGGGAGTGGTCTATGGCGTGACCGACGTGCCGCGGCCCGACCGGCTTTCGCGGGTGAATACCTTCCTGCATGTGAATCATGGGGTGAAAGGGCCGCGTTACGGCGTGCTGTTGTGCATCAACGGAACCGGAATCCTCAATGCTTGGGCCAAACGGATGATGGCTCCCGACATGGATTATGCCGAGATCAACCGACAGTGTGAGGAGGTTCCGGCCGGAAGCGACGGGGTGGTGATGTTGCCGTTCGGAAATGGAGCTGAACGGATGTTGGAGAACCGTTATACCGGAGCGGTCGTTGCCGGAGTGGATCTGAATCGCCACGGTCGTTTTCATCTGTTGCGGGCTGCTCAGGAGGGAATCGCCTGTGCTTTCCGGTATGGGATGGACATCATGCGGGAGACGGGACTCCGGCCACGTGTGATTCGGGCCGGTCGGGCCAATCTGTTCCTCAGCCCCGTTTTCCGTAAAACATTGGCAACCTTGTGTGGTGTCGATATTGAGCTCTACAATACGGATGGAGCCTTGGGTGCGGCTCGTGGAGCGGCATTGGGTGCCGGATTGTATGCCTCGCGGGAAGAGGCGTTCGCTTCGTTGAAAAAAATCGATGAGGTGCATCCCGATCCGGCGATCCGCGAGACGTTGGAACAGGGATATGCTGTTTGGCGAAGCGAGTTGGAGTCCCGGCTTAAACTGACGAACGAATAAGGCATGTTTTCATAAAGAATGTTTCATCATAAAACGATTTACAACCATGAAAGAATCGATGTTTTCAAAATTTGACAAGATCAAATACGAAGGTCCGGAGTCGAAGAATCCGCTGGCTTTTCGTTGGTATGACGAGAATCGTATCGTCGGAGGTAAAACCCTGAAGGAGCAGTTGCGTTTTGCGATCGCCTATTGGCACTCGTTCTGTGCAGACGGAAGCGATCAGTTCGGTACGGCGACACATGTTTTCCCGTGGTCCGGAATTGCTGATCCGGTTGAACAGGCCAAGGCGAAGATGGATTCGGCGTTCGACTTTTTCGTTAAGATCGGCGCCCCGTACTACTGTTTCCACGATGTCGATCTGATCCGTGAGGGTCAGGGGGTTGCTGCTTATGAAAAGAATATGCAGACGATCGTCGACTATGCCAAACAGAAACAGAAAGAGACCGGTATCAAACTGCTTTGGGGAACGGCTAACGTATTCAGTCACCCCCGTTACATGAACGGAGCGGCGACGAATCCCGATTTCGGTGCTGTGGCGTATGCCGGTACGCAGATCAAGAATGCGATCGATGCGACGATTGCCCTTGGCGGAGAGAATTATGTGTTCTGGGGGGGGACGCGAAGGTTACATGTCCCTGCTGAATACCGATATGAAGCGGGAGAAAGAACATCTGGCGATGATGTTGACGATGGCGCGGGACTACGCCCGTCGCAACGGATTCAAAGGAACTTTCCTCGTCGAGCCCAAACCTATGGAACCCACCAAACATCAGTATGACTTCGATACGGAGACCGTGATTGGATTTTTGCGTCATTACGGTCTGGATAAGGACTTCAAGGTCAATATCGAGGTAAACCACGCTACATTGGCCGGACACACTTTCGAACACGAGCTGCAGTGTGCGGTAGATGCCGGTATGCTGGGTAGCATCGATGCCAATCGGGGCGATGCCCAGAACGGCTGGGATACCGACCAGTTCCCCGTGAACCTGCAGGAGACGGTAGAAGCCATGCTGGTTATCTTGAGAAAGGGTGGTTTCGGTACCGGCGGCGTGAACTTCGATGCCAAGATCCGGAGAAACTCGACCGATGTGGAGGATCTGTTCATCGCCCACATTACCGGAATGGATACGTTTGCCCATGCCTTGATCATCGCTGACGACATTTTGAAGAATTCGCCTCTCGAAGGGTGGCGTGCACAACGTTATGCCTCGTTCGATGCAGGTAAGGGAGCTGAGTTTGAGCAGGGGAAACTGACGCTCGAGAATCTGCGTGATTATGCGGCCTCGGCAGGTGAACCTGCTACGATCAGCGGAAAACAAGAGAAATACGAACAACTGTTGACCATGTATATGTAGGCTTTCCGAAGCGATCGTCCTTTCAGATGGGGGACGGTCGCTTTTATATTTAAAACTAACCTAAATGAAAAAAAATAGTAATAGCTACCTGATGTTTCTGACGTTGGTCGCTACATTGGGCGGTTTGTTGTTCGGATACGATACGGCGGTTATTTCGGGTACGGTGAAGTATCTCGAGATCAATTTTGTCGATCCGTTGAGGTTGGATGAGACAGCAGCCAGCTCGCTGTTGGGGTTTGCCGTGTCGAGCGCCCTGATCGGATGTGTCATCGGCGGAATGATCGGTGGATTCATGGCGACCCGTCTGGGACGTAAACGGAGCCTGATGATCGCTGCGGTGTTGTTCGTTCTGTCGGCGATTGGGTCGGCCTATCCGGAGATAGGATTCCCGGCCGGGAAACCGCATGAATTCATTATATGTTTTGTCGTGTATCGGATCATCGGAGGAGTCGGGGTCGGTTTGGCCTCGATGCTGTCGCCGATGTATATCGCCGAGATGGCTCCAGCCGAAAAGCGGGGCGGATTGGTATCGTGGAATCAGTTTGCCATCATCTTCGGTATGCTGGTGGTCTATTTTGTCAATTATACGATCGCCCTGAGCGGTGATGAGGCGTGGCTGACCCATACGGGGTGGCGGTTGATGTTCCTCTCGGAGGTAGTGCCTGCGATGCTTCTGCTCATCTTGATCTTTTGCGTTCCCGAGAGTCCCCGTTGGCTGGTCATGAAGGGACGGATCGAGAAGGCCGAAATGATCCTGAAACGGGTCGATCCACGTCGGGATACCCAAGCGGAAGTAGAGAGTATCCGGGAGTCGTTACGGGGGGTAGTCAAAGCAAAACTGTTCAGTTGTGGTGTGGCTGTGATTGTGATCGGAATCCTGTTGTCCGTTTTTCAGCAGTTTGTGGGGATCAATGTCGTACTCTACTATGCGCCAGAAATTTTCCGCAATATGGGTATGGGTACCAATGCAGCTCTGATGCAGACCATTATCGTGGGTGTGATCAATCTTTCGTTCACGACACTGGCGATTTTCACCGTGGACCGTTTCGGACGTCGCCCGCTGATGATTATCGGCAGTTTGGGTATGATGGTCAGCATGATTACGCTGGGATTCACGTTCTATACGGAGCATATGGGATTACTTTCCTTACTTGCCATGTTGGCTTACACGGCCTCTTTCGCCGTTTCGTGGGGACCGGTCTGCTGGGTGCTGTTGGCAGAGATCTTCCCGAACAAGATACGGGGACAGGCAATGGCCTTGGTCGTTGCGGCTCAGTGGTGTGCGAACTATCTGGTGTCGTGGACTTTCCCGATGATGGATAAGTCGACCTATCTGATCGATACGTTCCATCACGGTTTTGCCTACTGGATTTACGCACTGATGGCCCTGTTGTCGGCTTTGTTCATGTATAAGTTTGTCCCGGAGACGAAGGGTAAATCCTTGGAGCAGATGGAGTCCCTGTTTGAGAAGCGAAGCACCTCCCAAAAATAACAAAACATAGAATGATGGTCACTCCGGGCATCATTAGCGTCCCATTTTAACGGGACGCTAATGATATCAGTATATATACCAAATCGTCGCAAATATATAAAATTATTGGTATCCAAGTTGCTACAAAGAGTGTGTCTTGAGGGATAAAAGGTCTGTCGATTGTAGGGATTTGTCCGTATAGGTAGCAACAAACGTTGAGTGAGTTGGCAAACTTCGGAGCGGGGAGGAGGCTTGTTGGAGCGCTTAATAGGAGGAGAGAGCGGCCATGGTGGTGTCTGAGGAGAATTTTACACAAAATTCGAAAGAATAAATGCAAAATATTTGCAATTGCGAATATTTTGCATTATGTTTGCATCAGAGAAAGAAACAATACGATGAACAACGAGGGACTGAAACGAATCAAGGAGGCAGGACTAAAGCTGACCCCGCAACGACGGAGGGTATATGAGGCGATGATGCAGTTGCGTCATGCCACGGTGGATGACATTATCGCCTTGGTACAGTCCAAAGATCGAGAGGTGACCGTTTCGACTATCTATCGGATTTTGGACAGCTTCTGTTCGGCAAACATTTTGTCGTTCATCTACCATCCCGATACCGGGAAGTGTTATTACGACATTACGGTAGCAGAGCATCATCACCTCTTTGACGGCACGACGGTTGAGGACTATGCGGATTCGGAACTTTCGCAGCTGATTCGCGACTACCTCAAACGAAAGAATTTTACGGAGGAAGAGATTGCAAAGATACAGGTACAGGTAACCCTGAAAAAGCATGTTTAACTTAAAAACCGCAAATTGTTATGAGAAGTATCACAACATTCGATCTGCAGTATGCACACCGTTTCTACGATTTTCAAGGAGAGGCACAGTATCTTCACGGCCACACGGGAACGTTGACCATTGAGGTGGAGGATAGTATTGAAGCGGGCGTGAACATGGTTTACCCCTGCAATGAGATTCAGAAGGTGGCGTGGGACGTGCTCCGGAATTTTGACCACGCGCTGGTACTCCGCGAGGATGATCCGCTGCTGCCGGCCGTTCTGGACGTCTACGAGAAGCAGGGTATCCGCAACGGACACCCACAGAACAAGATGAAGGGTCCGGCCTTCAAGACGGAGTTGGCTACGGCCTATCCCGATTGCCGTCTGGTGGTCACGAAGGAGACGCTGACGGTTGAGGGAATGATCAAGATTGTCTACGACCTGCTGAAGGATAAACTCAACATCGCCAAGATCACCTTTACGAGCGGTGTGAATGCGGCCTCGGCGGAGTTTGTGACCAAGAATGACATCGATCGCTGCCCGCTGTGCGGCGTTGCACTCAACGAGGCGGGCGTATGTCCGAAGTGCGGGTACCGCAAGAAGAAGTAACCGTCACACTTTGTGGATAGGGTAGTTGGGTTCCGAGAATCGGGGCCCGACTTTTTATTGGATATTAGATCAGCGGGTGAGGGTAAGATCGGCCAGTAGAACAGCTGTCTCAGGCTCCTCCTTCGGGGCGTCTTTGGGTTTCCATGCTACGATGAAGCTAACAGTCGCAGATTTGACCCGATAGCCTTTTGCAAACCAATCGGAAAGTGTCTTCTGCATCCGGGCTGAGAGTTTGGCTACGGGACGGTCTGTCTTTTCGGTATAGAGCGCGAAGTCGCGGTATTGCAGCGGATCACCGCTCTGCAGTGCCAGCACTTCGCATTTAATCCCCTTGAAAAACTCCAAGTATACGTCTCGGAAAGAGAGTTGCAGGACGATCTCTTCGGGCAGGGTATAGCTCCGATCGTCGCAGTCGTGGCGGTCCGCCGTCAGACGGTCGAAACAGTGTCCGTTGGTATGGATGAATAACCGGTTTTTCGCTCGGGTAATTCCCACGTAGTAACGACGCATTAGCTCCGCATTCTTGGTGTAGTTGTCGGTCAGAAGCATGTAAACGTCGTCGAATTCGCGTCCTTTGGCCTTGTGGATGGTTGATACCACCACCTCGGAACCCGAAATGTCGCAAAAGTCTTCCATCGACGATTCGAAGACGAACTCTTTGAAATCGCTGAGATATTTCGTCTGGTTGAGATGTTCGAACTGCTCGAAACAGCGCTTCACAAGATCCAGATTCAGACTTCGCGCGTAGGTCTTGCTGGTGGTGCGCTTTGCCTTCTCCCAGAGTTCACCCGGAATAACGGGTGTCGTCACTCGTTTGTCTATATATCGGAGAAAGTAACGCATCTCGGAGAGGTTCCAGAAGCGGAAGCCATCCATCGACTGGATCAGTTTGCACGGAACGCCCTCCTTGCGCAGAAGCCCAGTCAGAATGACCGCCTCGTCGTTCGTCTGGGTGAGGATGCACGAGGTGCCTGCATGACGGTTGCGGAGTAGTTCGTCGACCAGCGGGCGGTACATGATTGCGGAGGTATGGCAGGTGACGCCAGCCCATCCCTCTTCATGGCGCATCGATTGGATCTGCGTGTGCTTCATCCGTCCGGGGATCGATTGGACGAACTCGTTGGCAAAGGTGACCGGATGGCGAGCACTTCGGAAATTGTCGGTCATCTCGATGAGACGAGCTTCGGGGCGTTGGGCCAGTTGGAACATGTAGCCGGAGTCGGAACCTCGGAATTCGTAGATGTTCTGGTCGTCGTCACCCACAGCGATGACGCGCATCTCTTCGTTGCGGGCCATCAGTGCCGTTACGAGGGCATACTCGTCGGCGGCCATGTCCTGCGCTTCGTCGATGACAAGCACCGTCTTGCCGATCTTGTTGGGTTCGACCTCTCCCTGTTCGATCATCTGGGCTGCACGCGAGACGATGTCCTGGACATCTTCGAGGTTGCCGATGCGCCCCAGTAGGTCGAAACAATAGGAGTGGAAGGTCTTGATCTCGACGAAGTGGGCTGCATTGTCGATCAACGCCATCAGACGCTGTTTGAACTCCGTGGCCGCCGCACGCGAGAAGGTAAGCATCAGCAGCTGTTCATGCTTGACATCTTCGAGCAGAAGCAGCGAAGCCAGTTTGTGGACCAGAACACGGGTCTTGCCGCTGCCCGGTCCGGCTGCAACTACGATGCAGTGGGACTCTTTGTCGGAGATGATCTCCATCTGTCGTGGGGAGAGTGTCCCGAAAAGCTGTCCGTATTTCTTGGGTGTTAGGTTGCGCTGGATCTCGTCGATGCGTTCGCCGCGGAAGTATTTTGTGATAAAGCGCCGGTAGTCCATCTGGAAGTAGTTCTGTACGAACTGCAACGCCGCGTTGTAGTCCTTGACCATCAGATTTGCGTACTCGCCCACGATGTGGACCTGCTGGATCTTCTGCTTGTAGAAGGCGTTGAGTAGCCGGTAGTCGTCGACCTTGTAGCGCGACTTATTGTCCTTGATCCGGCGGATGTCCATTGCGTTGTAGAGGACCAGAAAGCCCCCTTCGAGCTTCAGCGATCCGATCTTCGAGAGATAGAGAAGTGCCTCTTCGACCTCGCCCAGCTGCAGGTCGTTCCGCCCGAAGAGCATTGTCCGGTTATCGGCCTTGAATTGATTCAGCAACTCGACGATCGAGAACTGCACGGCCTTATCCGCGGCAGTGTGTTCCTGCCTGACGTCATTGGATTGGGAAAGCATCTGTGTCAGCTCGGCGGCCTGTCGGTAGAGCCATCTGATGGCGAAGCGGCAGATCTCGGCCCGTTTGTCGAACTGGGCCTCCGTCGACTGTAGGTCGGTTTGTCTCCGAAGTTGCAGATTGTGGTCCGCATCCTCTTGTTTGCGGAGGTATCCCTTGACCGTAAGGAAGTAGAGCAGGGTGTGGATGTCCTTCTCCCTTGAGGTTCTGATTCCCTCCTGGATGGCATCCTCGTTCAGCTGTTTGCAGGAGATGCTGAGCCCCTCCTCCGGGATGCGGTGGAGCAGGTAGCGTTCGAGTTGGATGAAGCGTTCGAGCAGCTGTTGTGACTTGCGCTCCGAATCGCCCGTTCCGAGCAGGTAGGCCGACAGATCCTTGCTGTCGGCCAGGATCCCCTCCTGGCGCATGCGCTCCACGGCGGAGATAACCTCGCGCTTGCTCATGCCCAGAATGTCGGCTAGGTAGTCGATTCGCGATTCGGCCTCCGAGTCCTGCGCCTTAGCGATATACTTTTTCGAGATGAGTGACTTGATGATGCGGACCGCCTGTTCGGTCTCCTTGTTGTCGAACAGTGGCGAGGCCGTCAGTTGTTGCCGGGCTTCGTCAAGATTCCGTACGGTGATGCTCGTGGCGTAGACGTGGGGAACGTTGTTGCCCCGTTCGAGATAGCCGGCCTGTTCGAGTGCCGCCAGTGCGGTTCGTACCCGGGTCTCGATGTCGGAGCCCGAACCGTCCCAGCCGGCCTGACGCGCGATCTCCAGTGCCGACGAATTGATCCGCATGCGCTGACGCGTGAGCTCCTTTACGGCTTTCCATACCTGCTGAATTTCGCCGATACTCAGCTTCGTCTGGTTCAGTAGGATGAAATGCTTGTCCAAATCGTTGTCGCCGTAGAGGACGAAGCAACGGGCATGCAGATGGGGGTTGCGGCCGGCGCGTCCCGCCTCCTGCACGTAGTTCTCCAGCGAATCGGAGATATCGTAATGGACCACCAGTCCCACGTCGCTCTTGTCCACACCCATGCCGAAGGCCGAAGTCGCGACGATGATGCGCACCTGGTCGTTCATGAAGGCTTCCTGGTTGGTGATCTTCTCGTCGGAATCCATCTTGCCGTTGAAGGGAAGGGCCCGGAAACCGTCGTGGGTGAGACGAGAAGCCAATTCCCGGGTTCGGCGGG
>ERZ779896.396-NODE-396-length-58010-cov-5.977724_pt1 | contig 58010 bp, 50 predicted proteins | sample MGYA00511067_ERZ779896 | MGnify/ENA primary metagenome ERZ779896 (study PRJEB29588, sample SAMEA2161597) | human gut metagenome | biome: human gut; feature: human-associated habitat; material: faeces | place: Denmark | collected 2008/2010 ... | reverse complement strand
CCTTTCAGGCCGCAAACGCCGGCGTATTGTCCCGGGGCTGTTTTTTTATCAAAGGCAAAATAAAACCGCGGATATAAAAATTCTCAGAATTTTTATATCCGCGGTTTTGCTGTTAAAAGCGGCCGGTAAAACTAATTATTATTCTTCAGACTGGGCTTCAGCCGCCTGTATAACCTTAGCCGCTATATTTGGCGGCGCCTCCTCGTAGCGCTCAAAGCGCATATCAAACGTTCCTCTTGCCTGAGTCATAGAACGCAGGTCTGTAGAGTATTTCAGCATTTCGGCATATGGCGCCTCGGCTACTACTTTCTGTCCGGCCTCAACTGGGCTCATACCCAGTATTCTGCCGCGGCGTTTGTTTAAATCTCCTATTATATCGCCCATATATTCATCAGGCACTATTACCTCAACGTGATATATGGGTTCCAGTAAAACAGGGTTAGCTTCTTTGAGTCCTTTTTTATATGCCAGCGATGCTGCAATTTTAAAGGCCATTTCTGAAGAATCTACGTCGTGGTAGGAGCCGTCGTAAAGCGTGCAGCGTAAATTTACTACTGGATATCCGGCCAGAACGCCTTTTTTTACGCATTCCAGAAGCCCTTTTTCTACGGCGGGAATATAAGCCCTGGGCACTACTCCTCCCACTACTTTATCTACAAACTCAAAATTTGCGCCTCCATCGGCAATAGGTTCAAATTCTATCCAGCAATGTCCGTATTGTCCGTGCCCGCCAGACTGCTTTTTATGCTTGCCTTCAGCCTTAATAGCTTTTTTTATGGCTTCACGATAAGGAATTTTAGGTTCTTTTAGCACTATTTCTGCATTGAATTTGTTTTTAAGCTTTTTGCAGATTATATCGAGGTGCATTTCTCCCAAACCGCTTATCTGCATTTCGTTAGTTTCCTCGTTTTTGGAAAGCTTAAATGTCACGTCCTCTTCTTCTAAACGGCGGAGACCGTTAAAAACCTTATCCTCATCGCCCTGCTTTTTAGGAAAGACGCTCATTGTTATAGAAGGATGGGGAATATCGGGTATGGGAAATATAATTTTATCAGCCTCCGTACACAGCGTATGATATGTAAGGGTGTATTGAAGCTTGGCCACGGCGCCTATATCCCCGGCGTAAAGCGCTTCTTCAGGAATTTGCTTTTTTCCTCTCATTGTGTATATTGTTCCCGCCTTTTCGGGCTTTTCAACATTTGAATTGTAAAGCGGGGTGTCGGATTTTATAACGCCTGAAATAACCTTAAATAGAGACAGCTTCCCGACGAATGGGTCGGTAATGGTTTTAAAAACCTGTGCGGAAAAGCTGCCGTCAGGGTCGCAGGCTATTTCCTCGTCTGCACCGTCCTTTTTACAGGGGTATTTTTTTCCTGCGCAGGAGGGGAAAAGAGATATGATATTATCCAATAGAAAATTAGTGCATTTGCTTTCTAAAGCGCTGCCTCCGCAGACGGGTACTGTGCTGCCGCTGTGCACGCCTTCAAGCAGTCCTTTAATTATTTCGTCAGTCGTAAGCTCTTGGTCGGAAAAATATTTTTCCAATAGTTCTTCGTCGTTTTCCGCAGCCGCTTCAATAAGTCTGCCGCGCGCGTCTGCAAGCTGGTCTGCCATATCGGAGGGCGTATCGATTTTTTCAAGCTTGTTTCCGTTAAATTTATATGATACATTGGAGGCAACGTCTACATAGCCGGTCATAACTCCATTCTGCATTATGGGATATTGTATGGGAGCGATGCTTGTACCGTATTTATCCTCCAGCTGTGTAAGCACCTTCAAATAATTTGCATTTTCCCTATCCATTTGGTTAATAAAAATAAGCCTGGGCAGCTTTTTCTTTTTGGTCATATCCATGGCCTTTTCAGCTCCGACATTAAGGCCGGAAACCGCGCTCATAACTATTACCGCTCCGTCTGCCGCGTTAAGAGCGCCGATTGTTTCGCCAAGAAAATCAAAGTATCCGGGACAGTCTATTATGTTGATTTTAAAATCCTTGTACTGTACGGGCGCTAAAGAAGCGCTGATAGAAATATGTCTTTTAATCTCTTCGGGATCGTAATCGCTTATAGTGTTGCCATCCTCAATTTTTCCAAAGCGGTCCGCGGCGCCCGTCCCAAAGAGGATGGATTCGGTAAGGGTGGTTTTTCCGTCTCCGCCGTGTCCCATGAACGCTATATTCCGTATGTTTTCCGCTTTATATTGCATAATAAAACCCCTTTCATATTTTATTTTAAGAGAACATGCCTCCCCTAAATTGACAAGGGCATATACGGTCAGGACAGGGCTGTTTGAGTGTCCTTCCGTGTTGCTTTTCGCTCCGTGTGCGTCCGGTACACGTCGTTCGAGCGCTTTGCAGGCTACACAAATGGCCGCTGCCTGACTCTTCGACCTCCGGCAGGTTTGATTTCGGCATTTTCAAGGAAGCAGAATGAGGCGTACTGAACGCACACCCATTGACGATGACGCAGAAAATGCCGAAATCAGACCGCTGGAGGCGTGTATCCCCTTATCAATTTAGGGTATTAAATATGATTGGGCGGAGTATTTTCAGTCATATTGCCTCCGTTTCCCGGCAATTAAATTTTGAACATGCTGCGCCTGCCGCTGCCGGGTGGGAGACGCCGTTAATATAATAATATATTTTAGACATGATTTCAAGATGCTGAAATAAAAAAATTTAATTTTTTTGATTTTGTCTGCCGTACCCTCAGTTTGGAAGGAACTACACGCCTCAAAACGTTATAATTTCTTCATTTCCTGCGTTATACTCTATCAGCATATTCATAAGCAACGCTTTCTTGGTCTGCCTTGAAAATTAAGAAATTCTCTCTCTTTGAGGCCGCAGAGTCAGAAGGCATAAAATTGCGCCGGGTAAAGCGCGCCTGAACGAAAAATGTACCGGGCGTATTTGGAGCGAAGGAGCGAAAGCAACGCGGCAGGAGACAGATTCTATGCCTTCTGACCGTCTTCCCTATAAACTGAGGGTACTATTTGTTTAAACATAATCTGCTTGGATAAAACTGCATTTTCATTCAAACCGCACAAGACACTATAAGCAGCTTTAAGGAGCAAAACCGTTTTGGAACGCCAAGGCAGGTATTTTATAAAAAATGGCGCAGCATCAAAAGTAGTGCTGCACCATTTTTATTGCTTTCAGAAGAGGTTTGTGCTTTTTCCATACATCCTAAGCTATACGACATATTATGCTGTACTGATGTTTTTCAGTTTGTATTTTTACTTTGCATTTTACTTATGTTAACCGCCAAGTACTTGCCATTTTGACAGAGTTATTTACATCATGGGTTAATATATTTGCCTGCGACATAAAAAACTCCATCTGTAAAAGGTCGATTCGGGGATGGCTTTTTCAAAACGCCTTTGAGAATCAATTCGTCCGCTACATATCCGACAATTTGAAACAGGTATATGGAAACCCATTGGTTGATTTGCGGTTCCAGCCGTTGAGGTACAAATTTTGAGAAGCTTTTCCGAACCGAAGCAATCCATTCCAAAACCAAATTTTCAAGTTCTTCGTCATTTATGTAAAACTGAGAGATAAATGCATCAAATTGTTTTTTCGTGAAACAGGCAAAATTCAGTCGATACTTATTTCCCTCTTTCACAATAAGACCCTTTTGGATCAGCCTTACTGCATCTTCATCAGACAACGAATCTTTGCTTATAATACCATCATGATTCTTTTGGAGGAGGTCATTTGCACACAGCCATCTTATTCCCCCATTATGATAAATTTCATTATCAAAGTATTTGGCAATCCAATAATAATATATGTGACCCAACCGTTTGCCTTTGCTTTCATAATCGCTGCCAGCCACATTACAACCCACATTGTATTCAGCGGGCAGTTCGCTCTCATCTGCGGTTTCTTCTACGATAAACCAACCGTATCCGCCGTCTTTTCGGACTGGATACGCGCCGTTTTCCATGTGCATACGATCTCTTTTCAGCGTGCCGATTTTTTTTCTTAAAACATACGGGATGATAAAATGACCTAAGCGTTCCATACCAAAGTCATTTCCATAAAAGTTAAAATGATTTACGGTATCGGCTGCGCTCTGCAGCAGTTGCTCAAATCGGTTTGCAATCTTTTTTACCATATACTCTGAAACGCCCTCTATCGTTTTTCGATCTTGCAGCCGAAAGATAATAAAGTTTGCGGCATACTTTTTTCCGATTTTACACAAGGCGTCCCCGTATTCCAGTCGTGGGATTTCATCCTCAATGTACATGGCGGGGATTCCCGTGCGAACACTAATTTCCTCTATGGTTTGCGGTTCTTCGTATGCAGACTTGCAAATAGCGCGGGAAAGCTGCGTGCTCAAGTATCTATTGGAATCCATGCAGCCGTTGCAGCAGGTGGTGTTCCAGTTGATTCTTTTATAAATATTCTCCATTTGATTTGTCACTATCCTTTCTCTGATTTTTTGACGCCCTGTGTTCAGTCGCCATTTTATGGTCGTTTCCGGGAGCTTATATTTTTGGGCAAGTGCTTTGACGGACATTTCACCAATATAATAATCGACTAAAATGTCCCTATACATTGCGGAAAGCGTATGCAAATACCGAAAAACCGCTTCAAAACTGCATTCTGTATTTTCTTCGTCAATATCTGAATAGTCATCGCATATCGGGTCCAAATGGGTGTGCTCCTCCGATAAAACCATCCTCATCTTATTTTGGTGCTCTGCAAACCTTGCATAGCGGTTATGTGCGATCCGCCAGACCCAAGCGTTAAGAGATTGGATGTCGTATTTTTCCATGCCTATGAGAACATGACAAAGTATTTCGCTGGCCAGATCCTCTGCATCGTAGGGGTTGCTCAGTCTTTTGCGGCAAAAACAAAATATCGGTTCAACATAAGGGAGGATTTTGTTCTGATCCAAAGGGTTCCCTCCTTTCAAAATAGATGCAATCATGATTACGTTAATTTAGTGTCTCAAAATCAAATTGGATAGGATTTTTTATGGGATATTTTATATTCTAACACGAATTTGCAGCTTTTTCATCATCATTATACATGAAACGGCGGTAAGTATTACTCCTTACCGCCGATTTACTTTGAGGTTATTCAATTTTGTTTTTAAATTTCTTCCTCATGTGGCATTAGCTTTTTAGTCCTGCCATTATAAAAGCGAATATTGGTTATGCTGCCGAGCATATGCTCAGCCAGAATAAAAATAAATCCTTTTATTTAAAAATCTTTCTTTTTTCTTAGAGCTAAAGCTCCGCAGCCTGCCGCAGTAGCAAAAGCGTAGGCTATGAGGGAAAAGTCGCCCGTATCAGCCGGCGGCTGCTCGCTGCTTAAAGAATAGGTGAAGGTAGTGGGCTTATAGTTCCAGTACCAATCGTTGCCGTCGCTGGTGCAAACATATACATAATAGGTTTTGCCCTCTTCAAAGGGATAGGTTGCCGTTTGCGTGTTCAGAGCGCCTTTTTTAATATTATAGGTGTTGCTTTCTCCTACTCTGCCGGCGTTGCCGTTGCCTGCTACGGCGTCAGTATAGGGGTAATGCAACTGATCTCCGCCTTCAAAATCAGCCATTTTGCTTTGGGCGGTAAAGCCAGGGTCAGTATCGTATATGGCTATGTGCGCGTTTATGGCGTTCCAGCCTTCTTTCGTGGCCTTAACTTTTTCAGCGTCATAGCTGACGTTTACGCTGCCATCCGACTGAATCTGCACCTTTACGCCCCAATCGGCGTCGGAATTGTCATATGCAAGCGAAACAGAGCTTGTAGCCAGGGCCAGAGCCGCTATTGCGGTTATTGCTGTCAAAAATTTTTTCATATTTACCTCCAGTTATAATTTAAAGATTTCAGGTTATATTTTTATATAATCTGTCTTTATTCGATATTAGTTTTTTATATAAGAACTATTTTTATTCAGACACTAATTGGTATAAAAATGGGCTGGTATTTACTGTCAATTTTTAAATGAAATTTATCATTGTATGGGCCTGATATGAAGTAATACTGGTTTGGTTGGCTGAGATAATTTGACAAGCGTGTATAAATCGCAGTACAATAATAAAAAATTTTACGGAGTGCGAGATGAATCGGGTAATCTTTTCTTGTCAACAGGATTTTTTCAGATATGCCGCAGATGAGCTTAAGCGGATTGACCCTTTGACTCGGGTTGCAGAAAGGCTGGATGAAGAAACCTGTTTATGTGAATGCAGCCTGCCTTTTGAGGACTTATCTAGGAAGTTAAAGAAGTCTGTTTTTATAAGGCATATCTGTCCGGTGCAGATTGAAGCCGAGCCTTTGCCGGCCGAGATTATAAGCTCCGCTTTATATAATTTTAATGTTCCGCCCGATTTAAGCTTTGCGGTGCAGACCAGGATTCTGGGCAAGCAGAGTTTAAAAGTCTATGATATAAACCGGGAATTATCAGACAGGTATACGGCGGCCGGCCGTATTTTAGACGTTAGGGCGCCCAAAAGGATAATAAGCATAGTTGTAAAGGAGCGGGCGTATTTGGGTATATCCAGTCCGGAGGAAAATTTAAGCGACTGGGCGGGAGGAAGAATACGCTTTCATAAAGGAGAGGAGCAGATTTCGCGGGCTGAATTTAAGTTGGAGGAGGCTATAAAGTGCATGAATGTGCAGATATTGCCTCAAAGCCGTGTGCTGGATTTGGGAGCCGCACCGGGCGGCTGGAGCCGGATAGCGCTGGAGCGCGGCGCGGAGGTTACGGCTGTAGATCCTGCGGAATTGGATAAGCGGCTTAAGGGCCGGCCGGGGCTAAAGCACATTCAGGATACCGCTCAGAATTTTGTAAAGCGCTCGGAACAGAGCTTTGATTTGCTGCTTAACGATATGCGCATGGACGCGGTGGAATCTGCGGCTTTAACCAATCTCTGCGCTCCTATGCTGCTTGAGGGCGGGTTTGCGCTTATAACTCTTAAGCTTACGGGGAATAATCCTCTTAAGCAGATTAATGACGCGGAAAAGGTGCTTTTAAAATGCTATGAGCTTGTAGGCGCGCGTCAGCTGTTTCATAACAGAAGCGAAATAACCGTGCTTTTAAAGCGATTGCCTTAGAAATTGAGAGCAGCGCCGCGCTGAAGCGTCGGATAATGCTGTTTCTATAAGCTGAATTTGTATTTCTGCCTTTGTCGCTTTCTTAAGACTCAATAAAAGTCGTTTAAGCGCCATATGGGTGTATGAATCAGTATGTTGCAAATTATATTGCATATCTAAAAATAAAGGAATTTTAAGCCGGACGTTTAATTATAATATTAGTCTTGAACAGGCGGAGCATTCAGGGCGCAGCCCGCGGCAGAGATGCGGATTCTTGGCTTTAGTTTGTTACTGCTGGAAATATATACCGGTTTTATTGCGTTTTTCCTCACGGATTTATGCAGGGCCGGGCAAATAAAATGTAAAGAGAGGATTAAGAGCCATAGGGAAAAAGGAGGAATATTAGGATGCGTGCGGATTTGGAAAAGGCCGAAATGGAGTTTTTGAGCCCGTATGCGGCCAAGAGCGCTCTTACTAAGGGCCGGCTAATGCCCATGGAAAAATGCGATTTGCGGACGGAGTTTCAGAGGGATAGAGACAGGATACTGCACAGCAAGACATTTAGGCGGCTTAAGCATAAAACGCAGGTATTCCTTTCTCCTACGGGAGACCATTACCGCACACGGCTTACTCATACGCTGGAGGTAAGCCAGGTAGCGCGCACAATAGCCAGGGTCCTGAGGCTTAATGAGGATTTGGTGGAAGCCATTTCCCTGGGCCATGATTTAGGACATACTCCCTTTGGCCACGCGGGTGAGCGCACTCTTAATTCGCTTATGAGCGCCGGCTTTGAGCATAATAAGCAGAGCCTTCGGGTGGTAGACGTATTAGAGGGGCTTAATCTTACATATGAGGTGAGGGACGGCATACTCTGTCATACTGGCGGCCGCTCTGCTGATACGCTGGAGGGTAGAATTGTACGATACGCCGACCGGATAGCCTATATTAACCACGATATAGACGACGCAATAAGAGCGGGCATTCTTTCGGATGAGGATATACCAAAGCATATTTCGGACGTGCTGGGCAATACTCACGGCAAACGCATAGATACTCTGGTGCGCGCCGTGATTGCGGGCAGCGGCGGCGGGGAGATAAAAATGCCGGCTGAAATACAGACGGTAATGGATGAATTAAGACAGTTTATGTTTGATAATATATACAACAGCCAAAGCGAGGCTAAAAAAGAGGAAAAAAAGGCCGAGCGGATAGTAAGAATGCTGTTTGAGTATTATATAGAACATACCGAGGAAATACCTCACTATACCCAGGAAGAAGGGGAACAGGCTGTGGGCGATTATATAGCCGGCATGACGGACGTTTACGCAATAAACGAATTTAAGCGTATATTTATGCCTGACGCATGGAACAAATACTGAAGCTGTGAATTTTTTTGCAGGAAAAACCGTGCGTTTGTCGAATGTTAGCTAAGTGAATTTTTTTACGAGTGAGTGAGAATATAAACGAATGCCCTTTTTTTCGCAGGATTTTCTTGAGAGCCTTTCGGATAAGGCGGATATAGTGGATGTTATTTCGGATTATGTTACTCTGAAAAATTCGGGGCGCAGCTATGTCGGGCTTTGCCCTTTTCACAGGGAAAAGACCCCTTCCTTCCATGTGGACGCGGACAAGCAGCTTTTTCATTGCTTTGGCTGCCAGGCAAGCGGGAACGTATATACATTCATAATGAAAATAGAAGGCCTGGATTTTGTGGAGGCGGTTAAATTCCTGGCTAACCGAGTTAATATGCCGTTGCCTGAGCAGACGGAGGGCCGGGGAATAAGCAGGGAAAAAAAGACCAGGCTTTTGGAGGCCAACAGGCAGGCGGCGCGCTTTTATCATGAATTGCTGTATCTTCCCGAAGGGGCGGAGGCGCTCAATTATCTTCGGGGCAGAGGGCTGGAGGACAGAATAATAAAACGCTTTGGCCTGGGCTATGCTCCCAATGCGCGCAGCGAGCTTTTTAAATATCTTTCAGGTAAGGAATTTGCTTCCTCCGAATTGATAGAGAGCGGCTTATGCGTTATGGCTGATTCGGCCCCGCGGGATTTTTTCCGCAACCGGGTCATGTTCCCGATAATTAACACTTACGGCGAGGTTATAGCCTTCGGCGGACGGGTAATGGATAAAACCGAGCCTAAATATCTTAATACTGGGGACACGCCGGTTTTTAACAAGAGAAAGAATCTTTATTCGCTTAACCTGCTAAAAAAGAGCAGAGCTAAAAAAGCCATTATATCCGAGGGCTATATGGACGTTATATCGCTTAACGCCAATGGATACGATTATGCGGTGGCTTCTCTGGGCACGGCGCTGACCAGGGATCAGATAAAATTGGTCAGCAGATACGCGCCTGAAATATATGTTTCCTACGACGGCGATAAGGCGGGCGTCAGCGCTACTCATAGAGCTATAGAGCTGGCGCGTGCAGAAAAGCTGCGGGTTAGAGTGATTGCGCTGGAGGGCGGCAGGGATCCTGATGAATATATGCGCGAATTAGGCCCGCAGGCTTATGCGGATAGTATGAATTCGGCCAAATGGGGAATAGACTATCTTCTAGATGAAGCGCTGGCCGATTTAAGCAGCGATGAAGCCAGGGCTAAGGCGGCCTTTGAAGGAAGCAAAATAGTGGCGCAGTATGCTTTTGACAGCATAGAAACTGAAATGTATTTAAAGCGCATAAGCCAGCAAACAGGCTTCAGCCTGGAGGCGCTTTATAAGAATATAGGCGGGCGGCAGAGCGAAGCTGCGCTGAATCTTGCAGGCGCTATAAACGCGCGGCCCAGCTTTAGCGATAATGCCGCCAGACGTCAGACGGCCGATGTTCAGCTCCAGGCAGAGCGCGCGCTTCTGAGACTGCTGACGCAATATCCTTCTTTTATTGACAGCGCTTCTCAAAGCGGCCTTGAGGAATTATTAAGCGTGCCTGAGCATAAGGAATTATTCAGGCTTCTCAAGGAGAGACGGGAACGCTCGGAGCCGATAGGGATTAAGGAAATTTCCCTTTACTATGCGGCGGATGCGGCAAAAAGCGAGATAATATCGGCTATATATATTGATAATACTGATTTTATACAGCCGGCTCAATATTTGAACGACGCTTTAAGACGGCTGAAAAGAAATAGGCTGGAGCATGAAAGACAGAGGCTTCAGGAGCAGCTTGCGCAGTATACGTCCTCCTCTCTTTATATGGAGGATGAGGAATTTAAGAAGCTGCTTAAGGATATAGGAGATTTGGATAAAAAAATTTCCGCGTTGAGGACTGATTGAATTTTGGAGGGGTTTGAATGAATGAAAGCACGGATATAATGGACAAGCTCAAGGATAACGGCCTGTCTGAAGAGGTTAATAAGCGCATTGCAGACGTATATAATAAAGTGCGCCAGGGCGCGCTTAAAAATGCGCTCACTTATTCGGAGGTAATAGATTTATTTGAGGGCGTAGAATATGATTTGGAGATATCCGAGCGTATTTATGACGAGCTGGAAAAGCTGGGCATTAAAGTAACGAGCGACGATATATCAGAATTGGATAACATAATAGAGGTTTTGGAAACCCAGCCGGAGGTTATACCCAATCTCCCTGATTCAGTCAGCATAGACGACCCTGTGCGCATGTACCTGAAGGAAATGGGCAAGATTTCCTTGCTTACGGCCGACCAGGAGGTAGAGATAGCGACACGTATAGCTAACGGGGATGAATCGGCTCGGGAAAAATTAGCAGAGGCTAATTTAAGGCTTGTGGTGAGCATAGCTAAAAGATACGTAGGACGGGGCATGTTGTTTTTGGACCTTATTCAGGAGGGCAATCTGGGCCTTATTAAGGCTGTGGAAAAATTTGATTATACAAAGGGCTATAAATTTTCCACCTATGCGACCTGGTGGATTAGACAGGCGATAACCAGGGCTATTGCTGACCAGGCGCGCACTATACGCATTCCGGTGCATATGGTTGAAACCATTAATAAGCTTTCACGAGTAAAGCGCCAGCTGCTTCAGGAATTAGGCAGAGACCCGCAGCCTGACGAGATTGCTGCTGAAATGGGAGTTTCTCCTGAAAAGGTGCGGGAGATAATGAAAATAGCGCAGGATCCCGTTTCGCTGGAAACTCCGATAGGCGAGGAGGAGGACAGCCATCTGGGAGATTTTATTCCGGATGATGACGTTCCCGCGCCGGCTGAGGCGGCCACGGCGACCCTTTTAAAGGAGCAGCTTATGGATGTGCTCAATACCCTTACCCCGCGCGAGGAAAAGGTGCTGCGCCTGCGTTTTGGCATTGACGACGGCCATCAGCGGACTCTGGAGGAGGTGGGTAAGGAATTTAACGTTACCCGCGAGCGTATAAGACAGATTGAGGCCAAGGCTCTGCGCAAACTGCGGCATCCGAGCCGCAGCCGCAAGCTGAGGGATTTTCTTGAATGATAAACGCGCGGCTTTATAAATAGGCCGCGTTTTTTTATGGAGGATATTTTGCTCAGGCTTACCGAGAGACAGAAAAAAATAACAGGCATGCTGGATAAGAGCCAATGCGCGGCGGATATAGGCTGCGACCATGGACGGCTGGGAGCGTATTTAATTCAGAGCGGAATAGCTCAAAGCGTAATAGCTGCGGATATAAGCGAAAAATCTTTGGATAAGGCCAGAAGTTTAGCGCGCAGGCTGAATATAGAGAATAAAATGCAGTTCCGGCAGGGAGACGGTTTAAAGGTTCTGCGTAAAGGCGAGGCTCAATCTGTGGTTATAGCCGGGCTGAGCGGCGTAACTATAGCTGGAATGCTGAACAATGGCGATGTGCTCGAAAGCGTGTATATTCTTCAGCCCATGAGCGAGGCGTATAGGTTAAGAGGGGCGCTGCCGGATATGGGCTTTGAAATATTAGATGAGGGAATCGTTCGGGAGCATAACGGCCGCACCAGGTTTTACGAGATAATAAAATGCCGGTGGGACGGGCTTAAACGCAGCCCTGAAAAGGGAATGTTTTTATATGTGCCGCGGGCGCCGCTGGTTAGGCAGGACTGCGAGATGAAAGGTTTTTTGGAATATAGGCTGGAGGTATGTCAAAGAGCGCTTAAGCAGATGCAAAAGGGCGGGCGCCTGAACGAGGGAGCCGAGCTGAAAAAACAAGCGGAGTTTTATAGGGAGGGCTTGAAATGGTTAAAATAAGGAAAATAATGGATATAATGGAGAAGCTGGCTCCAAGCTGTACTCAGGCAGATTTTGATAATTCGGGCTTTCAGGCGGGGAGCATGGAAGCGGAGACGGATAAGGTGCTTTGCGCTCTGGAGCTTAGCGGACAGGTTATAGATATGGCCGCGCGGCAGGGAGCAGGGCTTATTATTACCCATCATCCGCTTATATTTCGCCCTCTTTCTGAGGTAACCTCTCAAAGCTATGAGGGGAAATTGCTTTTAAAGCTGCTACGGGAGGGAATAGCTCTCTATAGCTCGCATACCCCTCTGGACGCCTGCGCAGGGGGAGTGAACGACTGCTTGTGCGAGCTTATAGGACTTCATGATGTAGAGGGCTTTTATCCTCAAAGCATGCTTAATGGCAGGACCGTTTACTGCTGCCGTATTGGAAACATAGCTCCCGAAGGGCTTAAGAGCCTGGCCGGCCGGATAGGTAAAACGCTTCATTCCTCCTTTGTGCGCTATTCGCGCGGCCAAAAGGACAGCGCGGCTAAAATAGCGGTTTGCAGCGGTTCTGGCTCGGGAATGACGGATGAAGTTATTGCGTCGGGCGCGGATACGTTTGTTACGGGGGAGCTTAAATATCATGATATGCTGAAATTAAAGGCGGCGGGCGTTTCCTGTATAGAGGCAGGGCATTACCATACCGAGCAGCCAATAATTCCGCGCATTATTAGCCATTTACAAAATGAGCTAAATGAGTTACAATATAAAATAACTGTTTTGGACGCCGGGTTTATAGACCCTTATTGTTCAGAGAGCTATTAACGGGAGGCGTATATATTATGACCCAGAATTTTAAAAAGCTGCTTGATTATCAGGCGTTGGATCTCGACGCGGACAGAGTGGAGAGAGAGGTAAAAAACTGCGAAGAGCGTAAAAAGGCGAATCAGCTTAAGCAGATATTTGAAAGTGCTAACGACAGCCGTAAAAAATTAGGAATAATGCTTCAGAAGCTCAAGCAGGATATGCTGCTTTTGCAGAAGCAGAGCGACGAGCTGGTGAGTGAAATACAGCAATGCGGAGCCAGAGTGCAGGGAGGCTTTGAACAGCTTGAACAATATGCCGAGGAGAGCAAGCGCCTTAAAAAGCTTTCTGAAAAGGCGGCGGGCCTTACCGAGAGCGTTAAAAGGATATTGCTTTCAGCGGAACAGACTGAAAAAAAGCTGAAGGAAATGACTGAGCGCGCGGCAAAGGCGCGCGATGAATTTGCTCAATGCAAGGAGGCCTATGAAAAAAGACTTAAGCAGGCTATGCCGGATATTGAGGAGGCGCGCAGGAAAAGGGATGAAGCGGAAAAGGATGTTTCTCCCGAATTGCTGGCTAAATATAAAAATCTGCGGCAGCATAGGATAGTGCCTACGGCAAAACTGGAGGGCACGAAGTGTTCGGGATGCAATATGGAGCTTCCCAGCGCTCTGGCCAAGCAGGTTTCCAGCGGCAAGGAAATTGTGGAATGCGAAAACTGCGCCAGGCTGCTTTACGTTGAATAAGATTGAGCGGGCCGAATGACCGCGGTGAAAATACGAGGAAAGTCCGAGCTCCGCAGGACAGGATGCCGGATAACATCCGGTGGAGGCGACTCCAAGGAAAGTGCAACAGAGATATACCGCCTGCCTTTGCAGGTAAGGGTGGAAAGGCGAGGTAAGAGCTCACCGGCTGCTTGGCGACTTGCAGGCCCTGTAAACCCCATCCGGAGCAAGATTGATAGCGAAGCATTAACGGTTGTCCGCCGGCTTCCAGGTAATCGCTTAAGCCCGTTCGGCAACGGCGGGAATAGATAGATGGTCATTCACGACAGAACTCGGCTTACAGGCCCGTCTCAATTTTATATAAATTTTACGGCTCAGGCTTATAGCCTGGGCCGTGTTTATTTTATGCTCTTAAGAGCGGTGCGCATGGTCTGTTAGCTTTGATTTCTGTATTTTTTTCGAGTAGCCTGGCCGCCGCGGAGATGCCTTTCTGCTTTGTTGGTATCCAGTACCAGCTTTACTCTCTCATAAAGCTGCGGATTAATTCTGCTGAGTCTGTAAGTTACGTCTTTATGTACGGTGCTTTTGCTAACTGAAAACTGATTTGCGGCAGTACGAACGGTCGCGTTGTTTTCGGCTATGTAGTTGCCAAGTAATATGGCGCGTTCCTCGACGCTGCAGTTCAAACAATCACCCTCTTATTGGTCTTTTACTTAAATATATAATTTGAGGGGGCAAAGTATGACCAAAAGAAAAGGTAACGGGATAATTGTTTTTATATATTTTGGAGCTGCCTGATGCTTTATAGCAAATGGCAGGCAGACGCTCAGACGCATTCAAGGCGGGGCGGCGCGAAATTTTTGCTTCCATAATGGAAGCAAAAATTTAGCCTGGGATATGCATATGGGGAAAGCTTGCTTTCCCATATGCATATCCCAGGCTTGGCCCGGCGAAGCCGGGCTTCGCGCCGCCCCGCCTTGAATGCGTCTGAGCGCCTGTCGAGGCGTAATTAAAACTATTATTTTCTTTCGTCCAAACGGATATAGTCTCGCCTTGGCATAACGTTCATATAAGAGGGGCGTATAATTTTTCCGGCGTTCACCAGCTCTTCAATGCGGTGCGCGCTCCATCCGGCAATGCGTGAAACTGCGAATATAGGCGTATACAGCTCCAGAGGAAGATTAAGCATGCTGTAAACAAAGCCGCTGTAAAAATCGATATTGGCGCTGACTCCTTTGTAGATTTTGCGCTCCTTGGATATTACTTCGGGCGCTAAACGCTCTACCAGCGAATAGAGGGCAAATTCTTTGGACAGGCCCTTTTCTTCAGATAGGCTTTTAACAAAGCTTTTAAAAATATCTGCTCTTGGGTCGGAAAGAGAGTAAACGGCGTGGCCCATGCCGTATATCAGGCCGCTGCGGTCAAACGCCTGCTTATTTAATAATGCCTTGAGGTAGGCTTTTATTTCCTCTTCATCTTCCCAGTCGGATACGGAGGCTTTCATATCCTCTATCATTTGTACTACCTTTATATTGGCGCCTCCATGCTTAGGGCCTTTGAGGGAGCCTAGGGAGGCGGCTATGGTGGAATATGTATCGGTGCCTGAGGAGGATACGACGTGGGTGGTGAAGGTGGAGTTGTTGCCTCCGCCGTGTTCAGCATGCAGTACCAGCGCTACATCCAAAATTTTGGCTTCCAGCTCAGTATACGAGCTGTCTGCTCTTAAGGTATATAGAATATTCTCCGCCGTAGACAATTCGGGTACAGGCGGATGAATGAACAGGCTTTTTCCGTCGTGATAGTGGCTGTATGCCTGATATCCGTAAACTGAAAAAAGCGGGAATAGCGCTATAAGCTGAAGGCACTGCCTAAGCACGTTGGGGATGCTTATATCGTCCGCGTTGGCGTCGTAGGAATACATTGTAAGTACGCAGCGCGCCAGGGTATTCATCATATCCTTGCTGGGCGCCTTCATTATAATATCACGGACAAAGCCTGTCGGCAGGGTGCGGTAATATGCGAGCAGCTCGCTGAATTCCTGCAGCTGGTCGCGCGTAGGAAGATTGCCGAACAGCAGAAGATAAGTAACCTCTTCAAAACCGTATCTCTTTTCGGCAATAAACCCCTTCACTATATCCTGAATGCTTATGCCGCGGTAATATAATTCCCCCTCGCAGGAGACCTTTTGCCCATCCTGTATTTTGCTTGAAACAATATCCGATATTTCGGTAAGTCCCGTGAGTACTCCGTTTCCATCCAAGTCGCGGAGCCCGCGGTAAACATGATGCTTGACGTACAGCTCCTTATCTATATTGCTGTTGTCCATACTTATCTGGGCAAGCTCTCTGATTTTAGGGGTTATGGTGGAGTAGTCGGCCGATGTTTTTTGATTCATATTTCCGTGTTCCCCTTTCTTGTATATATCTCTAATAAATTATATCATATATATGTGAACAAATCATTAACTTGGCCGGCTTTCTTTGCCTAAATAAATCGGGCAAAATTAATATTGCAAAAACCTTCGTTATTTGCTATACTAAATAAAATATTGTTTAGGAGGCGCTTGAATATGGTGGCTGTTGCGAGCGATCATGGCGGTTATGGGCTTAAAACCCATATTTTGAAATATCTTGAGGATAATAAGATACCCTATAAGGATTACGGCTGTTTTGATACGGCCAGCGTGGATTATCCTGATTATGCGCTTCAGGTGGCCGAGGCGGTCGCCGGAGGCGAGGCTGATAAAGGAATATTAATCTGCGGCACGGGTATAGGCATGTGTATTGCGGCAAATAAGGTGCCGGGCGTCCGCGCGGCGCTTTGCCACGACTGCTTCAGCGCTCAGGCTACGCGCGAGCATAACGACAGCAATATTCTGGCAATGGGCGAAAGGGTAGTAGGGCCCGGCCTGGCCGTTAAAATAACCGATATATGGCTGAATACTGAATTTCAGGGAGGACGTCATTCGGTCAGGGTTGATAAAATTTCTCAAATAGAGGATAAGTATTTAAAGCGCTGAGCGCAGAAATATACATAAGAGGGGATATAATTATGTCAAAGCTGTTTGTAATGGACCATCCGCTTATACAGCATAAGCTGTCTATGATAAGGGATAAGCGTACAAGCGCAAAGGATTTTAGGGAGCTGATAAACGAAGTTTCGCTGCTTATGGCCTATGAGGTAACCCGCGATTTGCCTCTGGAAGAGGTGGAGATAGAGACGCCTATCCAGAAATGCACCTGCCGGGTTATTGCGGGACGCATGATAGCAGTCGTGCCTGTGCTCCGGGCGGGGCTGGGCATGGTGGACGGAATAATGGAATTGGTGCCCGCCGCCAAAGTAGGGCATATAGGGGTGTACCGTGACCCGGAAACTTTGAATCCTGTAGAATATTACTGCAAGCTGCCTGTGGATATTGAACAACGCGAGGTTATAGTAGTAGACCCTATGCTGGCTACGGGAGGCTCGGCAAGCGCGGCTATAGGCTTTATAAAACAGAGAGGCTGCAAAAGGATAAAGCTTATGAATCTTATAGCCGCTCCGGAAGGAGTGGAAAGGGTGCAGAAGGAGCATCCTGATGTAGATATCTTTGTGGCTGCTATGGACGAAAAGCTTAATGACCACGGATATATAATTCCCGGATTGGGAGACGCCGGAGACAGGCTGTTCGGCACAAAATAATATTGAGCAAAAGCGGGCGCGCCCTTTTTAATTGGGCGCGTCTGCGTTTATTTAGGAGGTTTGCTTATTTCGTTGCTGCCAACCGGAGCTTTGAAAATGTGCGCTGCGTTCGTAGATTTTTGCTCAAAAATGCCCCTTGACGGCCGTAAAAGGCGGGCAAATATATTGAGGGCGTATTTTATAGTCCGCGCGGCAAGCTGGATGCGTCAGGCATTGGGCAAAAACGCATTGCGCTATATTGCATTGTCTAAGTTATTGTTCCAAAAGATCAAGGTACTTTATTATCAAGTCGGCTGATTGTTCTATTCCGAGTTTAGAGCTGTCCAGAAGCAAATGATAATTATGAAAGTCGTCCCATCTTCTGTTTGTGTAGTAGTTGTAATAGTTGCCTCTTTTTTTATCCCGCTTTCTTATTTCATCCTCTATTTTATCCGGTTTAAGACCATAAATATCTACAGCTCGTTTTGCTCTTGCATTTAAATCGGCGTAAATAAATATGCTAACGCGGTTGCTGTCCTCTTTTAGGACATAATCGGCGCACCTTCCCACTATTACGCACGGACCTTCTTTAGCTTTTTTAGCTATTATACCCGCCTGTATCATAAATAGATTGTCGGTAATAGTCAGTCCGCCGGGCTCAGGAGTGCTGAAGCCGTAGCCGGGCGGGAAATAGCCCATAGCCAGACCGTAAAGCAGACTGTTGGTTACTCTTTCGTCCGCTCCTTTGAGCACTTCGGGACTCATGCCGCTTTCCTTTGCCGCCAGGGTAATCAGCTCGTTGTCTAAAAAGGGTATATTCAGCTTTTGAGCCAGCTCCCGGCCTATAAGCCTTCCTCCGCTGCCGAATTGCCGCGCAATGGTTATAATTTTATTCATATCAGCGCCTCCGTTTCTTATAAATTCTTTTATTATATAATAGCATTTTTATTATGCGCTTGTCGAGATGGAAAATGATAAAAATTTATTTTTTGTTATGCAAAATTCGCAAGTGCAGAATAATTACCGCCCTATGTATTAATAACGCTTATATGCCGCCTCCGGCAGGCTGCTTTTTTAAATGCGGAATATTAATTTATAGTTATAGTTTATAGTTAATTGCGTGCTATAAATTGTTAGTTATGTCTATTCTTTTTGAAGCTAGTGTGTGATTTAATAAATATATTATTAAGATTTGGAGGAGTGTGCAATGAAAAAGGTTCTTGTGGTCATTTTATGCGTTTGCATGCTTATGGCCATTGCCGCGGGCTGCGCCAAGGACGCTTCTAAGCCCTCGGCCAGCGCTTCCGCTTCGGGAAATAGTTCCGCGTCTTCTACAGCTGAAGCGCAGGCTACCGAGACGGCCGGCCCAATTTTACCATCGGAGGACGACCTTATGCTGTTTGATTTTGAAAATGCTGAGGCGGATATATTTGCTCAGCAGGACCTGAGCAATTTTAATATACCCCTTTCAGAGACGGCCATATCGGATAAAAATACTGATACGGGCAAGGGCTTTCAGGTGCTTCTGGATTATAACGGAGGCTGCTGGTGCCAGAATTTCTCTGCCGCTATGCCTGAAGAATTTGCTCAGGCAAATGAATACGCATACGTTCGCATATGGGTATCCAATCAGGGCGAGGGTGCTCTTAGCATTGGCATGATACTTACGGGCGATGGAAAACAAGGCTCAATGAACGCCGGAAAAGCTATAGTTACCCGCTGCGACGGAGAGGTTTTAAAAACGGCGACAGACGATTCGGCCGGCACGGGAGCGCAGGACCATGTTCAGCTTCCCTCAGGCTTTTCCGGATGGGTGGCTTTTCCTGTAGCGGAGGAAATGCTGCCCTATTGGTCTAATCCGGTTATAGATGATATTTCAAAGGCTGAAAGCTTTAATTTTGATATGCGTCCAGCCGCTCCTTCAGGAATGGAATATTATGTTTTGGATGATATATGTCTTACTGATTCGGCCAGCGGGGTTCAAAGAGAATATAACGGTCCTGAGGTGCTCACGCTTGAAGAAGTGAAAAAAGAGGTGGAGGAAGGCCTTTCAGCTATGCTTGAAATTGTTCCCAACGTAACCTATATGCCTGAATACGACCCCAAAAGCAGCGCTTCGGGCGCTAATGCTTGGTCTAACATAAAAGCGCTTACCTATGACGGGGTGGAAATAGGGGGCCAGAAAACTAAGGTCTTTGCGTATATAGGCTATCCGGAGGGCGCGAGCAGCTCCAATAAAGCGCCGGCTATAGTGCTTTTGCATGGAGGCGGGGGCCATGCCTATGCCGAATGGGTAAAGCGATGGACGGACAGAGGCTATGTTGCAATAGCTATGGATAATACCGGCTATTTCCCGTCAGAGGCGGGCAAGGGCCTTGCCGGCAGGGAAGCAGATCCGGCGAATTACTGGACCTATGGACTTTCAGGAGATTTTGACGAGGAGGGTTATACAAACGCTCCAAATAACAGCGGGATGAAGGATGCGGGCAGCCAGGCTGAGCGGCAGTGGATGTATCATGCAGTAGCTCAGACTATTTTGGCGCACAATATTCTGCGTGCGGACGAAAAGGTGGATTCCTCAAAAATAGGCGTGACGGGAATTTCCTGGGGCGGAGTTATAACCTCTTTGGCTATCGGCTATGACAGCCGTTACGCTTTTGCGATTCCCATTTACGGCAGCGGTTATCTGGAAGAGGCGCTTTCCTTTATGGGCCCCAATTTTAATACTGAGGCCAGCATGGCGGTTTGGTCCGCTCAGGAGAGATTTAATAATATAGATTTCCCTGTGCTTTGGATGGGCTGGAACAGCGATAACTGTTTCTCTATAAATTCCAACAGTAAATCCTATTTGGATACAAAGCATACGGATAAAACTGTGCTGGCTATGATAAATAATATGAATCACAGCCATAGCAGCGGCTGGGTACAGCCTATAAGCTATTATTATGCGGACTGGATTGTAAAAGGCGGCAGCGGTCTTTCTTGGTTTTTAGACGAGCCGACTGGACGGGATGTCTCCGTTCAGCATGTTATACCTTTGGAAGCTTCGGACATTTCTGCTAAAATATATTATATTACTGAAAAAATGACTTATAGCCAGAAGCCGGGCAACAGTACGACTACCATGGACCAGACCTGGAAAACCGTTCCCTGTACAATTTCAGGAAATACTATAACGGGTAGTGTTCCGGAGGAGGCGTACAGCTATTACGTTGAAATAACCACGACTGTCAACGGCGTTAAATACGTTACCTGCTCCAGTTATGTAGAGCTGGGTTAAAAGCCCTGCACGGTGTAATTTATTAGAGCGCGCTTAAAAGCGCGCTCTTTTTTGCGCTGTTTTTCATACGGCGGTGAAGCTTTTTGCTTGTTTTATGTAAAAGCATGGTGCGCCTGCGGCGCCGGCTAAAATAATTATTCTGCAATACTCTACAGTCGGCTTGCGCTAAGGGCTAAAGTGTAGTAAAATATAAAATAATGCGTGCGAGGTAATTTTATGTTTTTCAGGGCGTTAACAGAGGCGGATACCGTTTCTGCCGGCGAAAAGCTGGGACGGGAATTGAAAAAAGGAGCTTTTATCGCGCTTTACGGAGACTTAGGCGCTGGAAAAACGGCTTTTGTGCGCGGACTGGCTAAGGGGCTGGGTTCAGACGCGGACGTAAGCAGCCCTACTTTTGCGCTGATGCATGAATATTTGGGCGGAAGGCTGCCCCTGTATCATTTCGACCTTTATCGTATTCGTGGAGAAGAGATATATTCCTTGGGCTTTGACGAATATTTTTACGATTCAGAATGCGTATGCGCGGTGGAGTGGTGCGAGCGGCTCGGCCCGGAGGAGCTGCCTAAAGACGCTTTAAGGGTGCGTATAGAAAAAGAGGACGGGGCGCGTTTGATAGATATAAGCTCAATAAAAGGAGGAGCCGTATAATATAAACGGCGTGAGGATATGATTATATTGGCGGCGGATACCTCCAGCGGCTATTGTTCGGCGGCGGTATGGAGAGACGGCAGGATTATAAGCGATATTTGCATTAATAACGGACTTGTGCATTCAGAAATGCTTATGCCCATAATAGAACAGGCTCTTTTTAATTGTTCGCTTGAGCCGTCAGGCATAGACGTGTTTGCCTGCTGTACCGGGCCGGGTTCGTTTACAGGGGTGCGTATAGCGGTAAGTACAATAAAAGGGCTTGCGCAGGCTGAGAATAAGCCGTGTGCGGCTGTTAATACGCTGGAGACGGCGGCTCGAAGCGTATTTTCTCCGCAAAGCGTAGTATGCTCTTTGCTGGACGCGCGGCGGGGCCAGGTGTATGCGGCCGCATATGCGGATAACTCTCCGATTATTATGCCGTGTGCGCTGCCTGTAGAAGAGCTGGCATGCGAATTGAATAAAGCGAGGATGGGCCGAACGGTTATATTTACCGGGGACGGCGCGTTAATGCATATGGAGTCTCTAAGCAGACTTATGAAGGATATAAGGCTGGCCAATCCTGAAACGGCGTATCAGCGCGCGGCTTCCGCGGCGCAGCTGGCCTTTGAAGCGGCTGAACGCGGGGAATTGATAAGCTGCTTTGAATTGGACGCATTTTATCTAAGAAAGCCTCAGGCGGAGCGAGAATATGAAAGCCGAAATAAGCTTTGACCATTTAAAAGCCGAATATATTCCCGAAATATGCATGATTGAAAGAGAAGCTTTTTTATCTCCGTGGAGCGAAAAATCCTTTGAGGGCGAGCTGGAGAATACCGCCGCTTATTATGTTATAGCGCTTCAGGAGGGGCATGTCGCCGGCTACGGGGGCTTTTGGAGGATTCTGGACGAGGGGCATATAACTAATATTGCCGTCCGGGCGGACTGCCGGCGCCGCGGAGTGGGCAGGGCGCTCCTGGCCCGAATGATAAAGCGCGCCGGGATGCTGGGGATAGAGCGTATGACTCTGGAAGTGCGTAAAAGCAATGCCGCTGCTATAAGGCTGTATGAGCAATACGGCTTTGTAACGCAGGGGGCGCGTCCTAAATATTATGAAAACGGAGAGGATGCGCTTATTATGTGGATGGAGGTCACGCATGCGGGCTGAATATAGGGGCTGCGGAATATATTTTGAACAATTGGGCTGCGGAAAGGACGTTATATTGCTGCATGGCTGGGGCTATGACAGCTCTCTTTTAATGCCTCTTGCGGAATTTTTAGCGGGCTTTTGCCGGGTGACTCTTATAGATTTGCCGGGCCATGGAAAATCTGACGAGCCCGCAGAGCCTATGGATATATATGACTTTGCCGGCGCTGTGAAATGCGTTATGGATGAGGCGGGCATAAAAAGGGCTTCGTTTATCGGGCATTCAAACGGAGGGCGCACAATTCTGGCTATGTCCAGAGATTATGCCGAGTGCTTTGAAAAATTAGTCCTTTGCGCAAGCGCCGGTATCCGGCCTAAACGCACCTTTAAATATTATCTGAAGGTGTATTGGTACAAATTGATAAAGAATATCATGCGCCTGCCCGTTTTTACTCAGGCAAGCCGTGAACGCTTTAAAAAGAACAAGGGCTCGGAGGATTATCGTAAGCTTTCAGACGTTATGCGGGCTACATTTTCCAGAATAGTAAACGAGGACCTTAAATATCTGCTTAGGGATATAAAGGCGCCTGTGCTGCTGATATGGGGAGATAAGGACGATCAAACGCCTCCTTATATGGCGGAAATAATAAAGCAAAACGTTCCCGACTGCGGCCTGGTTATGTATTCGGGCGCAGGGCATTATGCGTTTTTGGAGCGCCTGGGGCAGACCCAACGCGTGCTTGAATCATTTTTGAAATAAGGATTGAATTTATGAGCGATTTATTCTATAGGTGGTTTTACCTTGCCGGCTCTTTGCTTATCTGCGCCGTTACTCTGCTGCTGGCGCGCAGAGGCATACATATGCTTCAGCTTGAAAGCTATTTTTTGAGGCAGTATGTGCGGCATATGGCTAAGGGCCTGCTTCCAGCGGCAGTCATATGCGTACTGGCCTGCGTGGCGTATGGCTTTTTCCCCGACGCGGGCATATTTGTTCTGCCGGTGTGCGTTATTTTGCTTCTGCCCTTTGCGCTCAAAAAGCGGACGGAGATAAAGCCGCTTAAATATACTGCCCGTATTAAACGCATGCTGGTTGTTTATGCAATTATATGCCTTGGAATATGTGCGCTCTGCGTTTGGCGGGAATTTTATTATCCTATATATTTGCTCCCTGCCTTTAATACCGTTTTGGTATTTCTTTCGGCTCTGGCATCTAAGCCTGCGGAATGGGTGATACGGGAAGGATATATTTACAGCGCTTCCAGACGGTTAAAGGAAAGACCAGATTTGAAAATAGTCGGGATTACGGGAAGCTATGGCAAGACCAGCGTAAAGTTTATTCTTTCGGAAATATTAAAACAAAAATACAGCGTGCTAACTCCTCCTTCAAGCTATAATACAACTATGGGAGTTGTAAGGGTAATAAGAGAGCGGCTTCGGTCGGACGACCAGATTTTCATATGTGAAATGGGCGCCCGGCATAAGGGAGATATAAAGGATATTTGCAGGTTTGTGCATCCTGACTGCGCAATAATTACTTCTATAGGTCCGCAGCATCTGGAGACATTTGGCAGCATGGAAAGGCTTAGGGACAGTAAGTTTGAGCTTATTGAGGGCTTAAAAAACGGAGGAACAGCGTTTTTTCCTTGGGGCAATGAATTTACAGAGCAGATGTACGAGCGCGCAAGGTGCGAAAAATATTATTTTGGATTTGATAAATGCTGTTTGGCCAGCGCTGAGGATATCACGGTGGGACCGCAGGGAAGCTCCTTTACGCTGCTGCTGGACGGCAGTCAGGCCCTGTGTCATACTAAATTATTAGGCAGGCATAATATTCAAAACATACTCTCCGCGGCCGCCTGCGCTTATAAATTGAACCTTAATATAGAACAGATAGCGCGTGGGATACAGGCCTTAGAGCCGGTTGAACACCGGCTGCAAATTGTTTCAACCAGCCCAATGACTGTTATAGACGACGCCTTTAATTCCAGTCCTAACGGCGCAAAGGCTGCGCTGGAGGTGCTTTCTGGTTTTAAGAATGGAAGAAGGATAATTGTTACGCCCGGTTTTGTTGAGCTGGGAGCAGGACAGGAGGAATATCATTATAAATTGGGCGTTCAGATAGCTGCCAGCGCAGATATAGCTATATTAGTTCTTCCTGAAAGGACGGGGGAGATAAAAAGAGGACTCTTGGCGAGCGGCTTTGACGCTAAGGCGATATACGAGGCGGCTTCTCTTAAAGAGGCGGCTGAGCTTTTAGGCAGAATAGGCGCTGCGGGAGATACTGTGCTGTTTGAAAATGATTTGCCTGATAATTATGCTTGAAAGGAAGTAATTTTATGCTGAATATCGCGGTATTTTTTGGGGGGAAATCCTCAGAGCACGACGTTTCGGTGGTGACTGCTTTGCAAATGATGGAAAATCTGGATAGGGGGAAATATAATATTATCCCTATTTATATAACCAGAGACGGGGATTGGTATACGGGCGAAAAGCTTACCGATATAAATACCTATAAAAATTTTGATATAGGGAATAAAGAGCTTACGCGCTGTTATCTGCCCGCCAATACCCGCGCTCGTCAGCTTTTTAAATTTGAGCGCGAGCACAGTCTTTTTAAAAGGGATAACGGCGTTATAGCTAGTCTGGACGCGGCTGTTTTAGCGATGCACGGCCTTAACGGAGAGGACGGCTCCCTGCAGGGACTGCTTCAGCTTGCTCAGGTGCCTTTTACCAGCTGCGGGGTGCTGGGCTCTGCGGCGGGCATGGATAAAATACTTATGAAAGCCGCTTTTCAGGGCGCGGGTTTTCCGGTGCTGGATTACATATATTTTGACCGCGGCCAGCTTAAGCGCGAGGCGGAGATTCTTGCCGGGAGGGCGGAGGAGCGCTTTAATTATCCTATGTTTGTAAAACCGGCCAATTTAGGCTCCAGTATTGGTATTTCCAAGGCAAAGAACCGGCAGGAATTGATTAACGCTATGGAAATAGCCGCGCATTACGACCGCCGTATTTTAGTTGAGCGGGGTATAGACAGTCTTGAGGAGGTCAATTGCTCGGCGTTGGGATTTGGTTCAAGCGTGCGCGTAAGCGTATGCGAGATGCCGGTTACCTGGGAAGAATTTCTTACTTATGATGAAAAATACATGCGGGGCGCGAAAAAGGGAACGGATAAGCAGGGCATGCAGTCGCTTTCCCGCAGGATTCCGGCGCCAATCAGCGAGCAAATGACCGCTCAAATACAGGATTATACCAAGCGCGCTTTCCAGCTTTTCGACTGCAAGGGCGTTATAAGAATAGATTATATTATTGACAAAACGGATAACAGCTTATATATTAACGAAATAAACACTATTCCCGGTTCCTTTGCTTTTTATCTCTGGGAGGCGTCCGGGCTTAAATATAAGGATTTATTAGATGAACTGATTCAATATGCTATAAAGGCTTACGAGGATTCTTCCAGCAGCGAATATGCGTATAAATCAGATATCCTTTTAAATTACGGTAAAGGCGCGAAAACGGGAGCTAAGGGAACAAAATACTCAGAAAAAGGATGATTCATATATGCCTGTCAGAATAAATAGTAAACTGCCCGCCTTTAAGCAGCTTACAAATGAAAATATATTTGTAATGTCGGAGGAGCGCGCGGTTTCACAGGATATACGCCCGTTAAAACTGGCTATACTTAACATTATGCCTACTAAAATAGTTACAGAGACTCAGCTGCTGCGGCTTTTGGGCAATACCCCCTTGCAGGTGGATGTGACTTTTCTGCGCACATCCACTCATAATCCCAAAAATACGCCTCTGGAGCATTTGGAGAGCTTTTACAGAACCTTTGAGCAGATAAGGGGAATGAAATTTGACGGTCTTATTATTACCGGCGCGCCTGTGGAAAAGCTGGAGTTCAGCCAGGTGCACTATTGGAATGAGCTTACGGATATTATGAAATGGTCCCGTAAAAATGTATATTCTACTATGCATATCTGCTGGGGCGCTCAGGCGGGGCTTTATTATAATTACGGCATAGAAAAGCGGGTTTTGGATAAAAAGCTTTCAGGGGTATATCTGCATCAGACTGCAGGGGGGCATAATTTGCTTATTCGGGGCTACGACGATTATTTTTATGCGCCCCATTCAAGATATACGGGCATTGACAGGCAGGATGTGGACAAGCATCCGGAGCTGACTGTGCTTGCCGAATCGGAAAAAGCGGGTATATATCTTATAGTAGGCCGGGAAGGCAGAGAGGTTTATGTTACGGGCCATCCGGAATACGATAACGACACCTTGAAGCTGGAATATATTCGGGATTTAGAAAAGGGTATAGAGCCGGATATACCTGAAAATTATTTTCCCAATGACGACGCTGACAGAAGCCCGGTCAATCTTTGGAGAGGTCATGCTAATCTGTTATTTTCAAATTGGCTTAATTACTGCGTATATCAGGAGACACCGTATAAATTAGATGATATAGGCTGACGGTCGCTGCATATGGGAGGTCGAAGCAGAGAACGGCTTTAGGACTTAAATGGGACACCGGGAAATTGGCCGCGGGACGGCTTCAGCGCGAAAAAAAGGCTTCCCGGGGCGTTTGGCAGGCTGCGCCTGCCCAGGCAGGGCGTTTTACGCCCTGCCCCTGCGGCCGTAAGGCCGCAAACGCCCCGGAAAGCCTTTTTTTCGCGCTGAAGCAAATACTATCGCTGCTGGCTCAAGGCCTGCAGGCGCTTTTTATTATAAATAGGCTTTACCCTAAATTGACAAGGGGATACACGCCTCCAGCGGTCTGATTTCGACATTTTCTGCGTCATCGTCAATGGGTGTACGTTCAGTACGCCTCATTCCGCTTCCTTGAAAATGCCGAAATCAAATCTGCTGGAGGTCTAAGAGTCAGACAGCGGCCGTTTCCGTTCCCTGCAAGGCGCTTGAACGACGTGTTACTAAACGTACACGGAGCGAAAAGCAACACAGCAGGACACTCAAACAGCCCTGTCCTGACCGTATAAGCCCTTGTCCATTTAGGGTAATACGCGGAGAATACAGGCTGCGCTTAATTTTCTTCCTCCTGTGCAAACTGACTGTTATACAGATTAAAATAAAATCCTTTTTTCCGGATTAATTCTTCGTGGCTGCCGTATTCCACGATATCCCCTTTATTCATCACAATTATAACGTCCGCGTCTCGGATAGTAGAGAGTCTATGCGCTATAACAAAGCTGGTTCGTCCCTGCATGGCCGCTTTAAAGGCGAGCTGTATTTTCTGCTCTGTTCGCGTATCCACGCTGCTGGTCGCTTCGTCAAGTATCAGCATGGGTGGCTTAAGCAGCATGGCCCGCGCAATGGTAAGCAGCTGCTTTTCTCCCTGCGAGAGGTTTTCGCCGTCCTCGGTTATTACGAAATTATATCCATCGGGCAGGCGGGAGATAAATTCATGCGCATATGCGGCTTTGGCCGCCTGAATAATTTCTTCATCGCTGGCCTGGGGCATTCCGTAAGCGATATTATCTCTTATTGTGCCGTTAAACAGCCAGGTTTCCTGCAGCACCATAGCGAAACAGGAGCGCAGGCTTTCTCGTTTTATATCGTTTATGTCTGTTCCGTCCAGCAGTATTCTGCCTCCGTTAAGCTGGTAAAAGCGCATAAGCAGATTAACCAGCGTTGTTTTGCCGGCGCCTGTGGGCCCTACTATAGCGTTCATGCTGCCGGGTCGGGCATGGAAGGAGAAATCAGTTATTAACGGTTTTTCGGGTACATAAGAGAATTGAGCGTGTTCAAACTTTATATCTCCTTTTACATTTTCAGGCTGTACGGTTATTTTAGAGGCTTCCTCCGGCTCCTCCGGTTCGCTTAAAAGGCCGAATATTCTTTCGAGGGCGGCCAGAGCGGACTGCAGCTGGGATATAACCCCGGTTATTTCATTTATAGGCTTTGCAAATTGAGTAGCGTATGTCAGAAAGCTGAGAATGGTTCCTACAGACATACGTCCGTCAAGCGCCATAAATACTCCTAAGACTCCTACCAGCACATAAGCTGAGTTGTTGACTAAGCGTGTGGTAGGGTTGGTCAGCGAGGAGTAAAATTGAGCCTTCTGGCCGCATTTATATAATTGCTGATTTATTTCCTCAAAGCGCGCAATAGCCTCTTTATTATATCCAAAGGCGTTTACTACCGCCGCCCCGGCGAGCATTTCCTCAGTCAGGCCCGAAAGTTCTCCGGTACGGGCGGCCTGCTCGCGGAAGCGGCGCCGTGAATGCTTTGTTATAAAATAAGCTATTAAGAAGGATACGGGCGTTATCAGAAGCACAACAAGGGTTATAAATGGAGAAAGGGCAAGCATAAAGCCGAACGAGCCTAAAATAACTATTATGCCTGAAAGCAGCTGAGATATGGATTGCAGCATGCCCTCGCAGGCCGTATCAGTATCGTTGGTGAGTCTGCTGTAAATGTCTCCGTGGCTATGAGAATCTATATAGCTTATGGGAAGTCTGGTAAGTTTAAAAAAACAATCCTTTCGCATTAAGGCGGTGGTTTTATATGCCAGAGCGTTTGTGCAAACGTTCATCATATACATAAACGCAGCGCTTAAAAGATATATTGCGCCAAGAAATAAAAGATAATAGGCTATTTTGCTCCATGCGGCTTCTCCTATAATGTCTACTGCGCGGCCAATATAATAAGGGCCAAGCAGGGAAAGGCCTCCCGAAAGCAGGGCGAAAATAACGGCTCCAGCCAGAGTAAGGCGGGATTTTTTCAGATATCTCCAAAGCTGAGAGAGTACGTTAAGCTTAAGCATTTTCTCCCTCCTTATTTTCAGGCTGCACCGAAATTCCCTGAGACCGGCAGATTTCAGCGTATACAGGGCAATGGCATATAAGCTGTTCATGGCTGCCCGCCCCGATTAAATTGCCGTTGTCCAAGACTATTATTTGTTGGGCGTCTTTTATTGCGGACGGCCTTTGAGATATTACTATATATGCCCTGTCCGAACGGCTAAGCACGGCGCGGCGCATTTTCAGGTCGGTAGCATAGTCGAGCGCGCTGGAGGAATCGTCTAAAATAACAAGCTCGGGATTACCCGCTATAGCTCGGGCTATATTCAAGCGCTGCTTCTGCCCGCCCGAAAGATTCCTGCCCCCCTGCTCGAGCTGGGAAGCGTAACCCTGCTCTTTATTAAGGATAAATTCTTCTGCCTGGGCGTCCTGGGCGGCGCGTTGAATATCCTCTTTGCTTATATCCCGGCCCAGCTTTATATTATCATATATCGTGCCGGAAAAAAGCTGCGCTTTCTGGAATGCAAAGCCGGCTTGAGAGTGTAAAATATCAGGGTTTAATTCCTTTATGTCCGCGCCCTTAAAGAGTATTCTGCCTTTAGTGGGCAGATACATTCCGGCCAGCAGCTTGACTATGGTGCTTTTGCCCGAGCCTGTGCCTCCTATTATGCCCAGAGTCTGGCCTCTTTTTATGCTGAAGCTTATATTTTCGAGCGCGGGAGAAGAACTGCCCGGATAGTAAAAGGTGACGTTTTCAAAACTAACTATAGGAGAGGAATTGTCCGTATTAACGCTAAGCGTGCCGGCAGCGGCCGTTTGCGTTGGGGTTTCAAATACTTCGTTTACACGCTGAGCGCTTGCTGCGGCGCGTGTAAAGGTTACAACTAGGTTGGCTACTACTATTAGTGCCAGCAGAATGGTAGTCAGATAGTTGATATATGCGACTATATCCCCCTTGGTCATATTGCCTGCGGATATCTGTCCTGCCCCTAGCCCAACTACGGCCAGCATGGCGAAGTTAAGTATAAGATTGGTCAGCGGATTCATAAGGCCGGATATTTTGCCCGTTATAAGCGCGGTTTTCTGCCATTTATCCGAAGCGTCCGAATATTTTTTGCGTTCCTGCGCAGTACGGGAAAAGGAGCGCACTACTCTTACGCCCGAGAGGTTTTCTCTAAGCAGTATCGCCTGGGCGTCCAGCCTTTTCTGCATAAGCTTGAAAAGGGGGACGCAGCTTTTCATTATAAGATATAAAACCAAAATGAAAACGGGAATAACGGCTAGTATTATTAAGGAAAGCCGGAGATTTATTATCATTGCCATTACAAGCCCTCCTATGCATAAAAAGGGCGCGCGTATGACCAGCCGTATAAGCATTGCTACGGCATATTGGAGCTGTACGGTATCGTTAGTTACGCGGTTTAATAGGGAGGCGCCGCCGAATTTATCCATTTCCGGGCCTGAAAATCTTTGTATTTTTCTAAAAAGCGCGTTGCGCAGCGCTGTGCCTGAGCCTTGAGAGGCGATAGAGGCATAATACTGGCATATAAGCGCGCAGCCCAGGCCCAGCAGGGTAGTAAACAGCATAAGCGCTCCCATTCGGAGAATATAGCCTGTATCGCCTGTGCTTATGCCGTTGTCTATCAGCTTTTTCATAAGAAAAGGCAGCAGCAGCTCAAGTATCGCTTCGCATAGCTTGAAAAAAGGCCCTAAAAAGACCTGTTTTTTATAATCCTTTAAAAAACGGGTGAGCTTAAACAAGTTCTAACGTCCTTTCGGAAATTTATTTTAGTAAGGTCTTAACGTTAAAAGGCGGTTTTATATCTTAGGAAATAGGCGGGAGGCTTATTCCTCCCGCGCTTCAATCATATCTCCCACTATGCGCCTTGTGCGGTCCCAGGCCTGCTTGCATAGATTCCATTTCTGGTCGCTGGCAAATATTTCAGGACGGCTTTGCGCGTTGGCGTATTTTCCGGCCGGCAGCACCTTATAAGAATATACTCCCGAGCCTACCGAATCTCTGTGAGTAAAGGTAGGAGTGTAGGTGGCGCTTGAAAGATATACCGAGCCGTCCTGAGCACGCTTTACGCCGATATTAAGTATAAAGCTGTGCTGAGTCATATTTTCGGGCTTTTCCAGGCTCATTTGGTCGGCTAGAAAATTTCCCATGGAATAGGCTACGACGACAGTCTTGGTTTTGCCTTCAAATTCAATTTCCTTTTTGGTTATGGGCTGAACGCAGTGAGAATGGTTGCCCATAATAACGTCCGCTCCGCTGTCTATTAAATTCTGGGCGATAGTTCTCTGGCGTTCGGTAGGCTCGTCCTTATATTCGCGGCCCCAGTGCAATGAAACTATTACAAATTCTGCACCCTGGGCCCTGATATTTTTTATATCCTCTTTCATGCGGTTTAAGTCGCTGTTTGAATTTAAACCGATAAGATTAATGCAGTAATCCTGACTTTCCTCTGGAATGAGGGACATAAGCCCGTTTACGCTGTCAGTATAGGCTAAAAGTCCAATTTTTATCCCTTTTACGTCTATTATTTTATATGCGTCGTTTTCCTCCTGGGAAGTAAACGTGCCGTAATAGTCCATATCCATCTCTTTGAGAGCGGCTATTGTATTCTTAAGTCCGGTATAGCCTTTGTCCAGCGCATGGTTATTGGCTGTAAGCGCCAGATTTATACCGGCGTTTTTAAGGGCTGCGACAATAGCGCGGGGCACGTTGAAACGCGGGTATCCCGACATGCCTGAACCGTCTCCGTTAGCGTCCACAGGGGATTCTATATTGGCTATTGCCAAATCCCCGTTGATGCTTTGGCTTATAATATCCAGATAGGAATTGAAATCATAGGTGCCGTCTGATTGAAGCCCGCCGCGCAGGGTAGTGGTATCGTGCAGGAGTACGTCGCCCATAAGCTGGATTAAGATTTCGGTCTCCTGATACGGGGTGGGCGTAGGTGAATTTGCATCGGTTTCTCCGCCTGAAGGGGTCTGATTGGTGTTTTGAATGGTCGCGCCGGGCGTATTATTAATTTCCGAGGGTCCGCTTTGTCTTAATGAGGCGGGCAGCACGGTCAGCAGTACCGCGGTTGTTACCAATATAAAAGCGACTGCGCAAAGCGCGATGAGCTTTGAATAGTCCTTTTTCGGTCTTCTGCGCGAGCGGCTGTTTTTCGATTTGCCCATATTTATATCCTCCGTTTATTTTTGTTTACCATATAGTTTAAACTATTTTGCCTAAACTTTCAAGTAAAAAAGGAACCGTGACGCAGAAATACCTGGATATTTCAAGGCCCTGCGGCGTACGCAGCGGGCATTTATGCAAAAACGCACTATACTTTGATTGCATTGTCTTAATCAATTTTAAGAATATAAAAATATGCGGTTGACACATATGAATTTTAGCGCTAAAATAAAATAAATTAATTCAGGAGAATTATTTTATGACGGTTCGCAGTTTATCAAACGGCTTTTTTATGTTTTTTGACGGGTTTTACTTTAGCCTGTCTTTTAGCCATACATAAATTGCGCCGGAAAAATTGAGATTTTTAAAGGAAGCCCGGCGCGCGGCTTCCTTTTTTTATTGCATGGGGAGGGAATTTTTATGATGCTGGTATTGCGCAGGGGCGCGGACGAAGAGGAAATAAAAAGACTGGTTAAGCATATTGAAGCTTGCGGCGCGGATGTTCAGTATATCGGCGGCGAGCAGGTTATGCTGGGCCTTTCGGGCGATACGTCTCAAATTGACCCGGACGCTTTGGGCCGCTTTGAAGAGGTAGAGCGGATAATAAAGGTTAAGGAGCCTTATAAGCGGGCCAACCGTAAGTTTCACAGGGAGGATACGGTTATAGACGCGGGCGGAGTGAAAATTGGGGGCAATAAGATTGCCGTTATTGCGGGGCCTTGTTCGGTTGAAAGCGAGGTGCAGCTGCTTAATATTGCGCGCCAGGTTAAACGGGCGGGCGCTTCTCTCCTGAGAGGCGGGGCTTTTAAGCCCAGAAGCAGTCCTTATGCATTCCAGGGCCTGGGCCTGGACGGGCTGGAGCTTTTAAAAATAGCCAGCCGCAAAACAGGCCTGCCTATTGTTTCGGAGATTATGTCCGCGGAAAACATAAAGGTTTTCGCTGATGAGGTGGACATTATCCAGGTGGGCGCGCGCAATATGCAGAATTTTGTGCTTTTAAAGGAATTGAGCATGCTCTCTAAGCCCATATTGCTCAAAAGAGGGCTTTCGGCTACCATTGAGGAGCTGCTTATGGCAGCCGAATATATAATGGCGGGCGGGAATCAGAATGTTATCCTCTGCGAGAGGGGAATACGCACCTTTGAAACCTATACCCGCAACACGCTGGATTTAAGCGCCGTGCCTGTGCTTAAGCGGGAAAGCCATCTGCCGGTTATAGTAGACCCGAGCCACGGCACGGGTATGTGGTGGCTGGTTGAGCCTATGTCCAAGGCGGCTATTGCTGCGGGCGCGGACGGTCTTATCATAGAAGTGCATAACGACCCGCCTCACGCCAAATGCGACGGACAGCAGTCTCTGACTCCGCAGAGCTTTGCTTTGCTTATGGAGAAGTTGAGAAAAATTGCAGAGATAGAGGGGCGGGAAATATGAATTTAAGTTACACTCCGGAGCCGGAGACGCTAAAAACCAAGATAATAATTGAACGGGGGGCGGCGCGGGAGCTTAAGAGATATATAGAGCCTAAGGGAGCGCGGCGGGCGGCGGTTGTAACAGATAAAAATGTTTATGCGCTGTATGCTCCTGAAATTACCGCCGCTCTGGAGGAGACCGGGCTGGAGACGCATATTTATGCCTTTGAACCTGGAGAGGCCTCCAAGACTATTCAAACTGTTGCGGATATATATGATTTTTTCAGCGCTTCAGGCATAACCAGAACGGATATTGCCATTGCGCTGGGCGGAGGCGTGCCCGGAGACGCGGCGGGCTTTGCGGCTGCTACCTATCTGCGCGGGGTTCGGTTAATACAAATGCCCACTACTCTTTTAGCATGCACGGATAGCTCCATAGGGGGAAAGACGGGCGTGGATTTGCCCAGCGGAAAGAACAGGGCGGGCGCCTTTTATAATCCCGAGCTGGTAATTGTAGACCCCTGCTTTATATCTACCCTTCCGCCTAGGGAATATTCCTGCGGAATGGCTGAGGTTATAAAATACGGATGCATTAAAAGCCCAGAGCTGATAGAGCTTTTGAACGGGGCTCAGCCCGATATGACTCAGGCCATAGAGATTAGCTGCGGAATAAAGTGCAAATTAGTGGAGAGCGATCCGTTTGACAGGGGAGAGCGCAAGCTTTTGAATTTTGGACATACCTTAGGCCACGCCTATGAAAAACGGCTGGGCTATGCCTGCTCGCACGGGCAGGCGGTTGCCTGGGGAATGTGCGCGCTGCTGGGGCTCAGCTCCCGCCTATGCGGCTTAAGCGCTGACGAGGGCCGGAAAATAGTTTGGACTCTTGAAAAATACGGCTTGAGCACTCAGCCGCCCATACCGGCTAAGGAGGCGGCTCAGGAAGCGGTTTATGATAAGAAAATGGAATTTGGACTTATCAATTTAGTGCTGCTGGAGAGTATAGGCAAAGGGCGGATAGTGAAAATGACTGTTCCTGAGCTTATCGAGAGCCTTGATTAATATAGACGGGGAGGTTAAAGAGTGAAGGTTATTATTCAGCCGGGCCGGCTTTGCGGAACGTTAAAGGTTCCGCCTTCTAAAAGCTTTGCGCACCGCGCGCTTATCTGCGCCGCACTTGCCGACGGAGCAAGCAGGATTTCCGACTGCGGCCAGTCGGAGGATGTAAAAGCAACTTTAAGCTGCCTGCGCGCTTTAGGCGCCGTTTTTGAACAGACGGGAGACGCGCTGGCCGTTAAAAAAGGAGAGCCGGAGGCCGGAATTCTGGACTGCGGGGAATCTGGCTCCACCCTGCGCTTTATGCTGCCCGTTGCTATGGCTTTGGGAGGCGAATATGTTTTCAAGGGCAGGGGCAGGCTTATGAGCCGGCCGCTGGAGGATTATTTCAGGATTTTTGAGAGCCAGGGCATACGCTATGAATTGAATAAAGCCGCCGGAGAGCTTAAGGTGAGCGGACGTATGCGTCCGGGAAGCTTCAGCCTTTCGGGCGGCGTCAGCTCTCAATATCTGACCGGCCTTTTATTGGCTCTGCCTCTTTTAAACGGAGATTCGGAAATAGTACTGGACAGCCTTTTGCAGTCGTCGGGCTATGTGGATATGACGCGGAGCGTTCAGAGCCGGTTCGGCGTAACCTGGGAGGAAAAAAACGGCCGTTATTTTATAAGGGGCAATCAGCGCTATAAGGCGGCTGAATTGAAGTGCGAGGGGGATTATTCTCAAGCGGCGTTTTGGCTGGCGGCCCGCCGTTTGGGCTGCGATATAACCCTGACCGGATTGGATGAAAATACCTTTCAGCCGGACAGGGCTGTAATAGCGCTGCTTAAGGAGCTTCCCAGAGAAATAGACGTGTCGCAATATCCCGATTTGGCGCCGGTTTTAGCGGTAGTATGCGCTTTAAGCCCCGGCCGGAGGGTTTTATGCAATGCCGCCCGCCTCCGCCTTAAGGAAAGCGACAGGCTTAGGGCTGTTTATACGCTGATAAGCGGCTTGGGCGGAAATATAATAGAAAAAGAGGATATGCTGATCATAGAGGGGCTTGAGAGCCTTCGCGGCGGAATCTGCGATAGCTTCGGGGATCATAGAATAGCTATGTCGGCCGCTGTGGCCGCGGTTAAGGCGCGCGGAGCGGTAACTGTTCTGGACGCGCAGAGCGTGAACAAAAGCTATCCTGAATTTTGGGAGCATTATAAAAGGCTGGGAGGCAGAATAGATGAGCATGACGATAGGGGAACGTTTTAAAGTAACCATTTTCGGGGAATCTCACGGTGCGGCCATAGGCGCGGTGGCGGAGGGAGTGCCTGCGGGAGAGGAGATTCCGTTTGAGTACATAATGCTGCATATGAAGCGTCGCGCGCCCGGTCAAAAGGGAACTACTCCCCGTCAGGAAAGGGATGAGCCCGAGTTTTTATCGGGGGTTTTTAACGGAAGGGCCACAGGCGCGCCCATATGCTTTGTAATTCGCAATGAGAACACCAGAAGCGGCGATTATGCTGAGCTGAAAAACCTAATGCGGCCCGGACATGCCGATTATCCTGCGTATGTAAAATACAGGGGCTTTAACGATTATAGAGGCGGAGGTCATTTTTCAGGCCGCATAACTGCGCCTTTGACGGCCGCCGGATGTCTGGCCCGCCGTCTTTTGGAAAAGCGGGGGATTTATATCGGCGCGCATTTATCAGGCGTAGGGCGCGCAAGGGACAGCTCCTTTCCATGCTTAAGCCGCGAGGAATTTCAAAAGGTTTGGGAAAAGGATTTTCCGTGCGTGGGGGACGGGGAAGAATTAAGGGACGAGATTAATGCCGTGCGTCAGGCGGGAGATTCCATAGGCGGGAGTATAGAGTGCTTTATAACGGGCGTTCCGGCCGGTGTTGGCGAACCCTTTTTTGATTCAGTTGAAAGCTGTTTGTCGCATATATTATTTTCCGTTCCGGGCGTAAAGGGTATATTCTTCGGCAAGGGCGATAGGGCGGCGTCTATGCGCGGCTCTCAGTTTAACGATTCTTTAGGCCTGAGAAACGGACATATAGAGCTTAACAGCAATAACAGCGGAGGGATAAACGGCGGTATATCCAATGGCATGCCTATTGCTTTTACTGTCAATATGAGGCCTACGCCTTCAATTTCTGTTCAGCAGCAAACGGTTAATGTAAGCAGCATGACAGCCGAGACCTTAAGCGTTCGCGGAAGACACGACCCCTGCATTGCAGTAAGGGCAGTTCCGGTTATTGAAAGCGCGGCGGCTATAGCTCTTTATGATTTGCTGCTGCGCGCCGGAGATTTGGATAAATAAATTATGCCGCAATGCGGCGGGAGGGAATAAATATGGATATAAAGGAATTAAGAGATAATATAAACGGTATAGACGTTCAGCTCAGAGACCTTTTTTTGAAGCGTATGGAGCTTTCCAGGGGCATAGCTGAATATAAGCGGGAAAATAATCTCCCAATTAGGGATTCGGCCAGAGAACAGGAAATTTTGAAGGCCGCAGTCAAAGGACAGCCGGAGGAATTTACCGGCGAACTTACGGCGTTTTTCACAAAGCTGTTCCAGATAAGCCGCGGTTATCAGAGCCGGCTGTTCTGGGGAGAGGATACGAGCTATATGGACGAGCTGCTTGAGAATATCAGCCCAGCCCGTGAGCCTGGAGTGGTCGCCTATCAGGGCGTGAAGGGCTCCTATGGAGAGCAGGTGTTCAGCGAGCTTTTTTCTAAGGCCAGAGCCAGGGAGTGCGCCAGCTTTGAGGAGGTGCTTAAAAGCCTGCAGGGAGAGGCTGATTACGGCATACTGCCCATTGAAAACAGTTCAACAGGAGGCATAAGCGAGGTATACGACCTTTTGCGAAAATATGGAGCGTATATTGTGCGCGAGCATGTGATAAAAGTGGAACAGAATCTCTTGGGCGTGCCCGGAGCGCATATTCAGGATATAAAGGAAGTGTATTCGCATAATGAGGGCTTGAGCCAGTCCAGGGATTTTCTGGCAGAGCATCCCTTATGGAAGCAGATTCCTTATTATAATACGGCTGTCAGCGCGCAGTATGTAGCTCAGATGGGCGACCCTTCCAAAGCGGCTATTGCCAGTTTGAGAGCGGCGGAGCAGTACGGCCTTGAGGTTCTGGCCAGAGGAATAAATTTCAATAAGAACAATAATACGCGGTTTATCGTAGTTTCCTCCCGCTTTGAAGCTGCGGAGGACGCGGATAAAATGAGCGTATATCTTTCTTTGGCGCATGCCAGCGGAGCGTTGGCTCAAATGCTGGATATTTTTTCTGAGGCGGGCATAAATTTAACCAAAATTGAATCGCGTCCGATATATAATAAGAGCTGGGAATATTATTTTTATATAGATTTCGAGGGCAGCGTTCATGAAGAAAGAGTGCGCAAGGCGCTTGCGCGCGCAGAAAAGCAGGCGGATTATTTTGAAGTGCTGGGCAATTATAAGAGCGCGGTAAGGATATGAAGAAGAATAATATTGTGCTGATAGGCATGTCGGGCTGCGGCAAAACCACCATAGGCCAATTATTGGCCGAAAGGCTGGGAATGATTTTTCTTGATACTGATAAAATGGTGGAGGATATGGAGGGCATGAGCATAAGCCGGCTTTTCAGCGTGAAGGGAGAGGGGTATTTTCGGCTTAAGGAGACTCAGGTCTGCCGGACTGCTTCTATTTATAAGGACGCTGTGATAGCTACGGGAGGCGGAGTAGTGCTCTCTAGGGAAAATATGTCCCTTTTAAAGGAGAGCGGAGTTATAGTATATATAGAAAGAGATATAGAGGAAATTCTGCGCGCAGACGCGCAGTCACGTCCGCTTTTTACCTCGCCTGAGAGGGTACGCAGGATATATAATGAACGCAAGCGGCTGTATGACGGCTACGCGGATATTCTGCTTAAAAATGACGCGCCTCCTGCAATTACGGCTGATAAGCTTATTTTTATGCTTGAGCAAAGCCGGAAAGCCTGAACGTTTCAGCTTTCCGGCCTGGCTTTATGCCGGTGCATTCTCATTTTAACGGGTTTTATTTAAGAGCAGGGCTTTTAATTATCTTGAACAGGAGCAGGAAGAATCAAGACCCGAGCCGGTATTGGTAAAAACCTGCCTTGTACTGTTAGTAGGAGTGGCGCAGGCTCTTCTGCATGCAATATCGTCTGGGTAAAATTGTCTGCTGCCGTTTAATTGTACGGGCAGATACGAGGCGGTAAATACAGCCAGAGCGCCGCTGCAGTAAGCGTTGAAGCTGGAAGCGCTTACTGGACCTTGAGAGAACGAAAATACGCTTACGCTGCAGAGGCAGCTTAAAAATGCAGGCAGCAGCGCGTCGTCAGGAAAGGACATCAAAGCTGAATATGGGATGCTTATAGTGCAGTATGCGATTTGCTCTGCGCCCTGTAAATCCGTGTATATGACTCTGCCAGGGCAGTTAACGGTGCATTCTACAAGCTGGTAGCGCTCATTATAATCGCTTATATATACGTTTTCGGCCCATGCCTTTTGGTCTGTACTGTATGCGCTTATTAAGGATGCCGGCCGTATATCCTCAGGTAGGGTTACTGTGCATTGAGTTGAATCCATGCGGGATTGTACTCCGTCGAATATTCGAGTTGCCAGTATGGTTATATCTCCAGCTTGGCATTGGGTTATGGTAAAGTCGTTTATTACGGCGCTGCGAGCGGTTTGCTGCGTGCAGCGGCTTGAACTGTTCCTCATTTTGGCTCCGTTCTCCGGCGGCATTTTTTAAACTCCAACCCTGTTCTGCCGCCGGTAGGACAGTAGCCGTTTATAGGCAAGGAATTTTAACATTATTATGGGCTTTCCCGCTGTTTAAATATGTTTCCGGCTTCAGCGGCGCCGGAACGGGAATTTTTGTATTCCCGTAATTAATTATATGTGCTTGCGGTTAAAAAGTTACTGTTTTCAAAAAAATTACTTGCAAATTCACGCGCTTTGCTTTATAATACACTTTGCCGATATAAGAGGGGATATGGCTCAGTTGGTTAGAGCGCTTCGTTCACATCGAAGAAGTCAGGGGTTCGAGTCCCTTTATCCCCACCAAATTAAAAACGCTGCTTTTTAGAGCGTTGTTTTAGGAGAACAAAGAGGGATGGCTGCCGCCGTCCCTCTAAATTTTCTTATTTCACCGCGCTTTTACGGAGCTTTTATTTTTATGGATTACGGATATTATAGCTTTAATTTATTTTACAGCGCTGATAATTCACGATTCGCTTTAATTACTGGTTGGACAGTTTAGCATTTAGGGCTCTTTGACCGGGTGAACAGCTTTTATTCAATAAAATTATAAATTCAGGCTTGCTTTTTGCAGAATCAATGATATAATAAAAAACCGGTAAAATAAAAGATTTTATTGTCTAGACAATACAATCAAAGTACAATGAGTTTTTGCATAAATGCCCGCCGCGTCCGCTTTGCTGCGCGGTCTTTAAAATACGCCCGGTATGTATTCAATTACAAGCCGCGCGGCCATCAACGGGCTTTTAAGCAAAAATCTTCGACTGTAGAGAAAAAGGAATTTCTCGGTTTTGCAAGGCGGCAGGACGCAGAAATACCGGGCGTATTTCAAGGACGACAACATAGCAAAACCGAACAATTCACACTCTCGGCGGCGCATTGTACTCCGATTTTATTGTCTAAGCAAGCATGGGAGGATTAATATGGAACAGTTCTATGAAATACAGGTTGCCGGCCTTAATAGGCAGCTGCCTTTATGCAAGGTTTCAGACGACCTTTACATCGGCGCATTTGTTATTTTCGGAGATGTGGAATTAACAGTAAATGCGGCTAAAGCGCTTTTAAAGCTGGCGCCCGAACATGATATAATGATAACGGCTGAATCTAAGGGTATTCCCCTGGTTTATGAAATGGCCCGCCAATCGGGAGAAAATAAATATCTTATCGCCCGCAAAGCGCCCAAGCTTTATATGAAAAACGTAGTTTCAACTGAGGTTACATCCATTACCACAGCCAAAAAGCAGATGCTGTATATAGACAGCGAGGACGTGGAATTGATGAAGAATAAACGCGTGCTTATAATTGACGACGTTATAAGTACTGGCGAAAGTCTGCGCGCCGTGGAAAAGCTGGTGAAACAATCGGGAGGCACGGTTGCCGGGCGTATGGCTATAATAGCTGAGGGAGACGCTAAATATCGTGACGATATAAAATATTTAGCATATCTGCCGTTATTCAATGCTGACGGTTCACCCAAGGAACGTTAAGCTGAGCGTACTTTTTCTAAAAGCCTGAAGGGTTGAATCAGCTTTGGCGAAAAAAACAGTATAGATTTTGCAGGGCGGTATTGGCTTGTCCTGCATTTTTTATTTATGCAAAAGCTTTTCGTCAATAATTCTTTCGCAGCCTTTTCTTTAAAATTATTCGTTTGATTTTAATTATATTTTTTTATTTTAAGGCAGCCTTTCGCAGGAAGGCGTAGCGGAAAAATTAGGAGTAAGCCGGCAACTATTTCAAATAGGGAAGCAGATGAAACAGTCTCGGATATTTGCCAGTAGAATAGGATGGCGGTAATCTATAAGGTTTTTTTAATAAAACGTTCGCTCTCCAGATGTATCGGCATTTGAGAATATCAAAGCTGGGATATTTTGCTCTTGTGCTATATTATTTTATGTGGTATAATAAAGTCAAAATTAAGAATTTGTTTTTATTACGAGGAGGCAATGGTGTGCCAAAGGTTGCTTATTCTGACGAGGACAGAGAACGTATTAGAATGCAGCTTGTTACAGTTGGGCTTGAACTGATGGCAAAACAGGGCATACAGCATACAACCGTAGAGCAGGTATATAAAAGAGTTGGTATTTCGAGAACTTTCTTCTATTCTTTTTTCGCAACAAAGGAAGATTTGATAGTTGAAACGCTTTACTTGCAGCAGCCCAAAATTATTAAGTATGTGCAAACGCTTATGTCTGATCCTGCTTTAAGCTGGCGCGACGCAGTAAAACAATTTCTTTTCGCCTGCTGTTATGGAGAAAAAAATGGTATCGCTGTTTTAACCATTGAAGAACAACAACTCATTTTCAAGCGTCTGTCAAAGGAAAGCTATCAAGTGTTCCGTCAAAAGCAGCGTGGTCTTTTCGGAGAAATTTTAGAGAACTTTGGAATAAGAGCGGATACGGCAAGGATTAATCTATTTACCAATTTAAGTTTGACGGCGATGGTTGTACGCAGAGCTATTCCTAATACGCTTCCCTTGTTTGTTCCTGAAGCCGCTGATGAAACGGTAGAGTTTCAACTTAACGCGATTGTAGACGCCTTGGAAAAATTAAAAACAGACTTCTCGTTTTAATGGAGGGAAATGAAAGAATCCGTCCGAATATTATGTTTCGGCGTCATATTCAGACGGATTTTATTCTACTGAAAATAAAGATAGTTTTCAATATTTATCTTTATTTTATCTTTAGGGAATTAAAATCATGCAAAGGAGAACATGGGATGAAAGTATTTGATTTGTTTTTAAACAAGTATCCACCAGGCAAAAACTTGCGAAAACCAACCGCTGGAATGCTGAAACAATTTAAAGGAAAACTGCCGGAAGAACTTCTTGGCTTTTGGCAGGAATATGGCTTTGGGAATTATGGCGGAGGATTACTGAAAATTATATATCCTGCGGATTATGCTGACGCGCTTACACTTTGGCTGGGGAAGCAGGAAAATTGTTATCCTATTTTGATGACTGGATTTGGAACAATTATCATTTACCGTAAACTGTCTGAAACCGCCGATGATATGTGTCTGCTTGATATTCACTATCGCAGGACTGGCAGCTTTTCCATCAGTTTTTTAGATTTTTTTGAGCGTATACTTCCTGATGAAAGCTTTGCGGAACAATTTTTGCGAGTAGACTTATTCCAGGAGGCGTCGGCTAAACTCGGCGGACTTGCGGAAAATGAGATTTTTTTCTTTGCTCCGGCCTTGGCGTTGGGGGGAGCCGAGTCCATTCAATATATCCAAAAAGGAAATGCCGTTGTTCATCAGCGTTTGTTATTTGAAATGGGAGCGGACAATTCTGACAACGTAAGGCCTGACGATAAATGGTCGCAAGCTTATGAAGCCAACCCCCATGTATTTGAATTGGATAACGGCGGTTTAATGGTCAGCTTTACCTTTTCGGAAACTGTGGATACCATCCTGCCGACAGCGCCGGAAACGATATATGAAATTGAAGGAGAGACTGTTTCATTGTGGGCGCTGACTTTTTTTAGCTTGACAAGAGATGAAAACCTTGGCTTTTTAGAATATCACAAGGCTTTGCAGCGGCTGCAGCCTTATATTCTAGAAACAAGAGACGGCTGCATATTAATCCGCGGCCTGAGTCTGGCGGAGATGGAATGTGTTTTATCGGAGAAATAGAGTAGATGCCATTCGCTTTCAAAAATAAATATTCAGGAGGAAAAAGTTATGGGATTTTTCAGTAAATTATTTAAGGGACCGGAAATTGATATGGAAAAGAGCAATGCAAATGCGAAGAAAATGCGTGTTCTATTTAATCAGGCTGTTGAAGGCGGGGACAATTATAGGCTGATTTTTGGATATACCGAGGATGTGAGCCGTTTCAATTATGGATTTGTTCATGGAAGTAAAACGAAAATCGGAAATTTAATAGTCGGCTGGAATGAAGCCAGTCAAACGATTGCGGTTGTCCCTACGGTACCCGATCTTTCGGGCTGTGGTGTTCCAACCTACTATCGCCGTCCTGAAATTCTCAAAGCCTATCGCAACAAATACCCTACAGATGCTTTTATTATTTATCCAGACAAAAAAGGGTATATCGGTATTAATGCCTATGACTGGCTGGAAGATGAAAAGCTGTACGTCTATGTGTCGCAGGACGAGGAGCTGGCCGCTTTTACTGACTTTTTTATGAAAAAATTTGCAACAAAGTGAGGTAAAAATGCCTTTTGGAGAAATTGGAGCGGTTCTGCTGTTTCTTTTAGCGGTATTTATATTTGTTAATCTGTGGTTTCATTTTATAGAAGCAATATTAAGTGGGTAAAAAGCTGTTTGCACGCCGCCAAAAATCTACGGCATGGCATACGCTCCATCCTAATGAGGAGGAAAGGAAAAACTATGGATATAAACGAAATTAGAAAACGGGCGCAGCAAGCTAGTGAGAAGGCTGCTGATGCGATGAAAAAGACTTTTGAAAAAAGCGAGAAATTGGTTAATAATATAGAGATTTCCAGCTCTGAAAAAGAAGCGTCCATATCTGCTGCTGAGGCAGAGAAACAGAACAATGCCAATACGCAGAGACAAATAGAAATTCTTGGTCAGATATTTGGGGCCGAGGGTATGGCGCAAATGGCTGCAAATGAAGAATTATTACAGGAAATGGTTAATGAGAAAGTCGCCGAGGCTGCCGCTTCTACTACAGAGAACTTGATGGGGCAGATGTTTGGAGAAGATATGGGTGTTCTCGCGGCGGCTCTGGAAATGCTGGAGATGGAGGATGCTGACGAAGAGGAAGAACTCGGATTAAGCTTGGAACTGGAGCAAAACCTTTATGCGGTCTTGGAAGAAACTATGGCTCGGCTTGAGGCCATTCCTGAGCCAGAACCAATGACTTACCAAAAAAATGACCCAAAATGGGAGCGCTTTGGCATCTTACTGTCTGGCATTATATCCACCTTAAACGACCACGATCTATATAGTATGGATGTGGAGGAGCATATCCCGGTCATGGAACAGAAGGTCGTATCTCTTGTACGCCGCTCCTGGGGGATAAACGGCCGCAGCGATTTGCTGGATATGATTCGTTATTTAGCGCAGGAGGGCTATATTCTGCGGTATCAGCTCTATGGCGAGGCGTCTTCGCCGGAGGAATTGATGGATGAAACAATGGATGAGGATGACCGCGAGTCTGCCAGGCGGGCATGGCGGTTTGCGCAACGGTATAAAAGTCAATATGCTCCCGGTTTTATGGCAGGATGGGATATTGGCCGAGCGGCGATGCTGACCCGCTGGGGATGCTATTTAGGCTGGCTCACGGAAAGCGAGGCTGTTGGCATTCTCTGGGATTTGTCCCAAAAGGTTGTGGAAAAACTGCATAGCTGGCGTGAATTTGCTCAATCTTATCTTTTTGGCGGTCTTATGTGGAAATTGCTGTGCGGCGACAGCTCCGCTGGAAGTTATCTAGGCTATATTGCAGACGCTGCCACCGACCTGCTGACTGGAAAAGCAGAGCAAGACAGCGGACAATGGCGTGAGTGTCCTTGGCCTGCACAGAGAAAAATCGGCTTCACATGATAAGTCTTTTGAAAAGCTGGCGTTATTTAATAAGCCGCCAATAGAAACGTTATGTAAAGAACCGTTGGATTAGCGGCAGTATTGATATGAGCTAAAACTGAAGACTATCTTTTGGGAAAAAGTGCTGGGACATTGCTAAAGCCGAGGGTGGGGAATGCGGTTCATTTACCCTCAGTTTACAAGGAACTACACGCCTCAAAACGGGATAATTTCTTCATTTTCTGCGTTATCCTCAATCAGCGTACTTTTCCCAGCACGCCTTCTTCGTCTGCCTTGAAAATGAAGAAATTCTCTCCGTTTGAGTTCTCCAGAGTCAGAAGGCATAAAATCTGCGTCATGCAAGGCGCTTGAACGACATGTACCGGGCGTACTTGGAATCAAAGCAACGCAGCAGGACGCAAATTTTATGCCTTCAGACCGTCTTCCTTGTAAATTGAGGGTAGCGGCAGTATAAATAAAGGAATGGACGTTATGCGGAAATACTTAAAAGAAAGCTAAGCAGCCGCCTAATAGGTGCATTCTAAATGAAAAAGGTTAAAAGTCAAAGGATAAATGCGTTGTCTCAACCGCTGTCCTTTGACTTATTCTGCAAACCATAAAAACGGGCGAGCTTGGCCAAAAGTTAATCAAAGTGCAATGCTCTTGAATGGGTGAATTGTTGGGTTTTGCTTTGCTGTCCTTCTTAAAATATACCGATGTTTCCGCGTCCTGTCGCTTTGCAAAACCGGAAAATTCCTTTTCTCTGCGGTCGGAGACTTTTGCTTAAGAGCCCGTTGACAGCTGCACGGCGCGCGATTAAAGACATACTGGGAGTATTTTTAGGACTGCGCAACAAATCGGACTCGGCGGGCAATGAAAGCAAAGACGCATTGTACTTTGATTGTATTGTCTACGCTACCTAGAGATTGCGCGGCTGATGGGAAGGAATGTAAGCACCATCTAACGGGAGATACGGCGTAACTGTACGCATATGCATGATATACCCACTTACTATCCACACACAGTTTAAAAGAAGTATCTGCTGCGGCGTTCTTACTATCATCGAGGGATGTTCCACTTGCAGGAAGTGATTGACTATATCAATGAGAAGCCGGAAGCAACCTGGTCACCAGAACAGATCGCCTGTACACCGTGTGAGCTGAAGAGGCCAAGCTGGCGAACGATCTACCGCGCCTATTTTGCTGATCCCTATTGTGCCGGGCAGAAAGGTACAAATGAGAATTTTAATGGCTTACTCCGCGAGTTTTACCTTAAGGGTAGAAAACTTTCTCGGGTTGCACCTGCTACTCTAAAGCAAAATCTGGCGTTGATTAACGCCAGGCCTCGCAAAGTCCTAAATTTCCACTCACCTCAGGAATTATGGAACTCTGACCTTATTCCCTGTTGTTCTTAGTTTGACAAATCACTTCTCCACTTGCGACTATTAACAAGCTGCCTTTTTGATATAAATATCCGAAAAGAGTACCCCTATCCTTTGTTCGAGGGCAGAGGTGATTATCGAGGTAGATCTTGGGTCAATCTGCGTGCCTGCCGTGTCCCCAACGACACTTGCGCCAATATTACTTACTTACACATCGTATGTGGACCTGGTTGATGTGTGTCCATTTTATTCTCGAAAAAGCCCAACTCACCTATTTTTAGGGACAGGAAAAGGCTTGGAAGGATAACAAATTGAAAAGAATACAAAATTGCTCCGCGGCGGGCTTTTTCTATTGATGAATAAGATGGAGCGATAACAAAATCCCCATATTTGGGGTTATTTAATGAATTAGGTAAACGGGCGAAATTAGCCATTTTCACAGTTTATAATATTTACATATATTTACTCTAAATTAACAAGGGGGATACACGCCTCCAGCGGTCTGATTTCGACATTTTCTGCGTCATCGTCAATTGGTGTGCGTCCAGCATACCTCATTCCGCTTCCTTGAAAATGCCGAAATCAAACCTGCTAGAGGTCGAAGAGTCAGACAGCGACCGTTTGAGTGCCGTGCAAGGCTCTTGAGCAACTGTATGTACACGGAGCGAAAAGCAACACAGCAGGACATTCAAACAGCCCTGCCCTGACCGTATATGCCATTGTCAATTTAGGGTACTCGCCTGTAAATTAAATAGACATGCATATTCTCCGTTTTGCTTGAGCAAATCAAAGTACAAACCCTGTTCAATAATATGATCATCACCGATAACCAAGATTTTATTCGCAAGTGTGGTATTTGAAAGGCGATTCGATAATGTCACCGAACTTTTCCTTCCCTCAAGCAGTACAGTTACTCAAAAATTATATCCTCAGAAATCGGGTCAAGCGCTGCAGAGGGTTCGCCAAGAATCATATATTCACTTTCTTTGAAGTACGCTCTCGCAAGTCCAACAAGTTGCCATTGTTCTCCTGACAAATCTTTTCGGTTATCAGCACGGTATCTATCAAGCACACTATCAGATCCATGCTCCCAATCTTTAATAATCTCAAAAACGCCGCTGATATTACATGCTTTTTTCAGTTTTTCATCGTTGAAACGTTCTTCGAAATCCGAAAGTGCAATGATTTTACGAAGTGGCAGACAGTAGGTAACATAATCTTGAAACAACACACCGGAAACTTTACTCACAGCATAAATATCATATTCTTTAGGTCGATACCATCGAGTTTGTTGTGCTTTTCCTCCGGATCATAGAAACGGAACATCAACTTAACAATCGTAGTTTTTCCAGCACCGTTCAATCCGATAAGACCAATCTTTTCATGCGGTTCAATCGTAAAAGAATACCCTTTAAGTACATACTGCTCACAGTTCGGATAACAGAAAGACGCATTGCAAAACTCAATTTTGGGATTTTGTGACGGTACTTTTGTTCCGCTTTTTTTAATCTCCGGCTGTATGGCAATGAATTCTAGTAATTCGTTTAAACGCGTATTGTTGACAAGGAAACGGTTAATATTATTTATCAGTACGCTGCCTGTTCACGCAAACGGGTTACCATGCTCAAGTTATATTGCAAATCGCCGATGCCGATGTTTTTTTGCAACTATATCGATAACAAATACAATTAGCAATATTTCTCCGTTTATTTGAGTAGTGTTTGCTGAAGCATGCTGTTTGTGTTATCTTATTCATAATAAGTAGGAAGGCCTCCATTTAGTTTTTTTATTGCAACTTACGTATTCGTTGAACAGAACTATGCAAAATGACTGTTCAGGCAAAGGGGAATTACCGTTATTCTAGAACCAAACCTTTTTTAATGAAATAGAAGAGAAACCTCTCGCCAAAAATGCTGTGAGATCACGTTTGAATTTTTCTCTGTATACCGTTGACTCTTTTGCTTCTTCCTTTATATCCGTGAATTTTGTGTACAGCAAAATAGGGGATGCGAGGGTGGTTATTGCTCAAAGCGAAGCCCTTAATGAAAATTTATACTGTCATCGTTTTGTAATGCTCATGTTCGCTGTTATCTGTCATTCAATAATTGCAAACGGAAAAGTATCTTCAAGCACATTCTTTACATTATCGTTTTTACTCGTTGAATGAAATTGCACCTTTTTTATCTCTCACTTAGAAATTATATACTCAAGCATCGTGCTCTCCATCGTTCTGCCGAGCGCACAACAGGACAAGCTGAATAAAACGAGAGTGGTTCCTTTATCGCAAACACTCCCACAAGACTGATATCAGAAAACTTATCTGAAACGTGTACGGAATATAACTCAAAGACTTCATCTTCCAAATTTTCTTTAATACCCTAAACAGTAAAACGTATTCCGTTTGTACACTTGTTTATGCGTTGTGTCAATTCAGAAACACGGCTGTATTCTATCGGAATCACCACATCAGATTCAAATCATGTATCGCATGGGTTTCATCATTGCAGACAAACTCATAGAGGTCAATCGGCTGCACGGAAACAAAAACGCTTTTGTCTGGGAACGCCTTATTAATGAAGCTTTGAAAATACGGTTCAAAAGCTATATTTGAGATGACTGCAATATTAAAATGATTATCAGCAACGGTTGGGATACAGCAACGGTTTGTATCCATATCAATCTTTAAACTCTGACACATCAATCGCGTTGCTTGTAAAAACATAATATATTTTATTAATTATATTCATTTAAATTAAAAGAAGCTTCGTATCGGGTATCTCGCATTCAAATTCTTCTTCAAGTGCTGCGATGATCTATATAAATTTTAAAGAATCCATCCCGAGCTTCTGAAGGTTTTCATCATATTGCTCAGACTCGATTTCTTTATCTTCAATTTTTGACTGTACGATCTTGATGATTTGCTGCTTTTTTATATTTGTTATTATATTTCTCATTCGCTCTCTATTGAAATGTGTGAGTAAAGTATTGATACAGAATCCATTGTTGATTTCGCTTTTTAAAGAGAATCCATAATAAACTTCATCACGCTATCACAATTGTTATATTTCACTTTAAATGCTCTAACGTTTGTGAGCAAACTCGATATATCTGCACATGATTTAAAAAGCGAAAAACTATCTTTCAAATTGCTAATAGCATAATTTATTAGGTCAACGCCAAGCACTTTTTGAGTTTCAAAGCCATTTTTATCACTATATTCTGGAAATATTACAAGAGAAATGTTTTTCACTTCGTTTGTCTTTTTATTATTATTAACATTACAGATATATCGTTGATCTTCTCCATCAAAAAAACTACCAATAAGTGGAAGATGGTTTCCGATGATATTTCTTAAACGGATTGGAAAACCAAAACCTATAATTGATCCTCTTTGAATAAAAACCGAATCGTCATCTAGAAAAAGAACATTTTTATGATTAATCAAAAAATGGGTAAGCGTTGATTTTCCTGTTCTGCGATTACCTAAAATGAGCACTCCGTAATCATTAATGGACACACATGAACCGTGAAGTACCGTACATTTTAAAATTTTTTGATAACAATATTCCAAAAAATCAATTAAAGATGAAACCCAATTTTCTTCCGCGGTATTACAAATTATGTAATAATCACAACAATGCTTATTTTTAATGTCTGCGGATTTCAAGCATTGATAAATGCGTATTTTTTGTATTTCTTTATTAGAATACATCAAATGTATAGAGAAAGATGAAAATAAAGAATGAAATAATGACTTAAATTTTGCAAACAAGTCTTCATCGATTTCAATGAATATTTGTATATTTTCAAATACTCTTTGATAAATCAAAGTTTGTTCCGCCTCCTTCAAATGATTTAAACAAGACTCATTAATAAAAAATACGTCTCAATATAATAATTTCCCAACCAAAGAGCGCTTGTTTACTTTAACCTCATTTGGAGATCCTTTTGCAATAATACTGCCTCCATATTTACCGCCGCCCGGACCAAGTTCAATTATATAATCACAATTAGACAACGCATAAATGCTATGTTCAATTATTATTACGGTTCCGCCAGAATCAACAAGGGATTGAAACATTGCGATTAGCGCTTCCTCATCGTAAACAGAAAGGCCAGTAGTCGGTTCATCAAAAATATAAATAATAGAATGATTATTTTTGATACTACTTAACTGTTTAGCTATTTTTAAACGCTGTGCCTCTCCGCCAGACAAGGTTGTAGTTTTTTGACCTATTTTTAGATAATTTAGCCCTACTTTGCCCATAAAACATAGTTTTTTGTAAATTGTTTCATTTTTGTCCTTGAAAAATTCAGCGGCATTTGAGCACTGCATATCTAATATGTCTTTAATATTGTATCCATCTATATAGACTTTTAATGATCGCGCGTTGAATCCACTACCGTGACATAAATTGCATTCAAAATCTAAGGAATTTTCTTTACCCAAATTATAATGCATTACACCTTCCCCATGACAGTTTGGGCATGCACCTATTGAATTGGGTGAAAACGAACTCGCACTTAACCCCGACAATGCAGAGAAAAAGCTCCTGATTTCGTCAAACACGCCAAGGAAAGTTGCCACAAAAGATGAACAATTTTTACCAAATGGCTTTTGTTCCACAAACACACATTTATTCAATTTATCAAAACTATTAATATTAAGTTTTGCTTGATTTAATAGACTTCCTTCTAATAAATCATTTTCTTTTAACGTCTCTTTAGTCGATAGTTCTCGATGCAAAAGGGGGACTAGAGTATCACTAACAAGACTAGACTTACCGCTCCCGGACACACCTGCTATCCCAACAAGGCATCCCAAAGGAAAATTCACGGCGACATTTCTTAGGTTATTTGTATTACAATCATATAATAGTATAGAGTTGTTAATATCAAATTGACGTTGTGCATAAAGCATTTTCGTATAAGGGATATCAAGTAATTGTTTAGCAATCTTGGATTTAAGGCAAGATTTATATCCAATTACATCACCTTGATAAATAATTTCTCCCCCGTTATTACCAGCACCCGGTCCAATTTCAATTATATAATCAGATGAGCTGATAATTCCTCTATCATGCTCTACCACGATTACAGTATTTCCTTTTTCAACCAACTGGCGAAGTAGTGTAACAAGCGTTGCTTTCTCAGTTTCATGAAGTCCAATAGTAGGTTCATCAAAAACAAACACTAAGGAATCAACATCATTATATAGATAATTTGCCAAAGATAATCTCTGTGCCTCTCCGCCGGATAAAGTTGTGATTTTCCTAGATGATTCAAGATAACCCAAATTAATATCCTGTAAAATTGTTATACGCTCAATTATGATGCTTAATAAAGTCGATTTTTCCGAAATAGCATTTATTAGAAAGTCATGAAGTTCATGCAGCTCCATGTCTTCTAATTCTGCGATATTTTTACCATTGATTGTTGTTTGCAAAGCGATTTCTCCTCGCCCGCTTCCAAAACAGTTTGGACAATCAATCTGTGAAACAAACGGAAATTCGGATGGGTCGAAATGTTTTGACATTGATTCTTTGTGGTATAAATTAATAATCCAAGGGATAATACCAGCATATTTTTTGGTTTTATCATCGCCATATTTATACTTTTCAAATTCATCTTCTGTGAGAGTTTCTATACTTTGATTAAAAGTTAAATTATTGTTTTGGCAAAACAAATAAAGTGCTTGATACCTAGTACTCCTTTCGCCCAGAATTCTATCAAGTTGTATTGTCATATCAGAAAATAGCATTTTCTCGTCGACAATATATTTTTTTCCGCTCCCCTTACATACAGGACACATTCCATTCGGAGAAAACCTTTGGAAATGTTCCATCCTCTTTTGTTTCCTTGTTGTCGAATCGTTGTTTTCTACTCCGTACTCTGCAAATAGCATTGACAGTAATTTATCTAGACCTGTTTTAGTAGCTACTGTGCTTCTTGGGTTTTTTAGCCTTGCTGTTCGCTGCTCTACTGCTACAGTTGGTGACAAGTTACTTATTGATTTAAAATTATTGGATTTATCAAATGGATACAGCGGGTCGATTAGCGATAAATATCTTCGTTTTCCTTCTTCAAAAATAATATCAAATGCTAAACTTGATTTCCCGCTACCAGATACACCTGTAATAACCGTAAGTTTATTTTTGGGGATCATAACATCAATATTTTTGAGATTGTGAGCACAAGCCCCAGTTATTTTTATATATTCATTCATTCATTTCATGTCTCCTTCTATTATTCAACTTTTAGATTTTGTTTTGTAGAACTCTGACTGCTTGTCAAACATCTCGGTATAATAACCGCCAGCGTTATACAATTCTTTATGAGACCCATACTCCATAACTTTTCCATCACCAAAAACAGCAATTTTGTCTGCCAAATGAACAGCCGCGAGACGGTGCGTAATTAGTATTGCCGCCTTACCTTCTGTCATCTTATCAAATTGCATATATATGTTGTATTCTGCTACCGGATCAAGTGATGATGTGGGCTCATCCAATAAGTAGATAGCCCCCCCATGATAAATTGCTCGAGCAATCTTGAATCTTTGCTCTTCACCGCCAGAAAGATCAATTCCACCTTCGTCTAACCATTTGCCAATCTGCGTCTCATATTTTTTAGGTTGCTTATTAATCAAATCTTTTAACCCGGATTCAAAAGCGACAGAATCGACTTTTAAATCATCCCAAGCATTTGCTAAAGTGATGTTTTTGCCAATGGTAAAATTGAATGCACCACCATCCTGAAACACAGGAGCAAACAATCTTTGATAACTTGCGAGGTCATATTCATATATATTGATTCCGTTTAGCAAGATTTCACCGGAAGTAGGGAAGTATAATCTAGTCAACAATTTAATAAAGGTGGTTTTCCCTGCTCCATTATTTCCCACAATACACAACTTCTCATTCCCACGAAAAGTTAAATTGAGATCCTTTAAAGCATAGATTTCACTTCCGGGATATTTAAAACTAACATTCCTAAATTCTATTATCGATTCTCTATCAAAGATTGGTTTTTTATTCCCAGAAGATAATTGATTATGAGGCAAATTGATGAACTGTTTAACCTCATCGACATGCAAACCGTCATTTGCTATATTCAGATAATTGCCCGCTATTTCTGAAAGCCTCGATGCAAACATGGCGGTACTTGACAAAAGAATAGTCATCGTCCCTATTTCCATTTGTCCATTGACTACCTTTCCAATCACAAAAATATAAATAAAAAGCTGTTGGACAAAATTTAAAATCGCCGCACAACTAGAAGGAATACAGCCGAGGTTAAAACTTTTTTCTGAAGCTAAATTCTCCTTTTTAGTAATATTACTCCATGATCCTATCAGCAATTTTTTCAGGTTGAAAAGTCTAACATCTTTCATGTTCCAGTTATATACTAAAGAATTCCTATACACCCAATTATAATTATTCCATTTGCTTTGCTCTTTATCATACTTGAACTTCTTTTTGTCAATATGTCTTGTTAAAATTGAATTGATTACGACTATCAGACCAATTAATAGCACAATCCACACGTTCAGAGTAGTAATAATAAATGCTAACGCAATGATAGACGTCAAGGAAGCAAAAAAAGCAATAACATGATCCGCAGTAAATCCCAGATTCCACATTGTACTATGTACTCTATCTCTCAGTACGTTATATTCTGGTTTTTCATAGTTTTCGTAATCCATATCAATTGAATGACTAAAGATTCGCTCATTTGCATGCCTTGAAATGTTATCCATATCTTTTTTTAGATGTATATCAAAAATTGTTGTAAGAAAATGTTGAATCAACGGCAAAACAAGCAACAATAGCACATATATAGCGAGACGTTTTATTCTCATCTGAGTAGACAATTCATTTATAATCATGCCTGGTAATATTGCATAAACAACCGGAAACAACGTAGAAACAATTGACCTAATAGTTTTTAGGAGCAGGTACCTTTTCCCTCCTTTTTCCATTGTGATAAATCCAAGTAAATAAAAAGCTCGTGCCAAAGGCCTTTTTCGGTCAACAGTCGCATTGACTTTTTCTTTTTTTTCAGACAATTATTCTCCCCCCATTTTCTTCAATCAAATGATTGCTGAAAAACATGTTAACGATTTCAACTATATCATCAATAATACAGGCATCCGAGGGAACTTCGTCAAAACATTTAACTTTTATAGAAGTTACGAAATCATCCATAGAGATTAAAGCTTTTGCTTCTGCTATATTATCAATAATGCATCTCCAAATAATTGTTGCAGTTTCATTCATGACTACAATCTTGTTTTCGCGCTGAAAATAAAGAATTAATTCATCTTCCGACCATGTTTCAACACAATCGTTCGCCAAAACATTTTTAAATTCGCAATTTGGCATTTTAATGTTCATTTTCTTTCCTCCTAAATTATCTTTGTGATTCGATTGATGAATTCGTTATCTGAATGATATCGCATTTTAATTCCGGTATGTGAATTTTTTGCCCGAACCAACCGTATATATACCGTCCATCAGCAATACAATCTAAAATATACTGGTAATACTTTTTAGTTACAGCACACTCGAAATCAGACGAGGCAATATTATTCTTTCTCATTCTTTTGATTGGACACCCGCCCGCGCAAAATCTAAAAGCGACGCACCCCTTACAGCTATTGTATCGTTCATAATATTTCAAGAAGATTTCTTTGCTATAATTTTGATTTAAAATAATTTTTCCGTCGGATATCTTGCCAATAATGGGCGATAAGTCGGCGGCATCAACACATATACCAATATTTCTATTTGGATATAAAAAAGGTGAATTTGAGTCGGCAATACCGCATATAATTCCACAAAGCTCATTAGTTATAAACAACAAGCCCAAATTGGATTTCTCATATTTTGTGATGGCTTCTTCTCGTATTTTTATATAATTTGAAAAGAAATGATCTATTTCGATATCCGAAACTTTGGTACTGTAATTTTTGGCCCTACCTGCCGAAACTACAGGATTTATGCTCCATGCGCCGAAATTTTGAAAATTATCATAAATAAAGTGAAACATATCTTCTAATCGTGTTAGTTGATTATGCCATAGCGTCGTTCTTATAGAATAATTACAATTTGCTTTATCAAAATTATGTATTGTATTTATAACGATATCTGCGGTTTTTAATTTATCAGGAAATCTTCTGTTTGCATTTTGAATATCCGGATGACCATCAAAAGAAACCATTACAGAGTCAATGCTATTTATTATGAAATTCACTTTATGATCATCCAAAATTCCGTTTGTAGTTAAATTAATTTTACAATTAATATTGTGCTCTCCACATAGATCTCGTATCATACGAACGACGTCGCAAAATAAGTCCCAATCATAAGTCGGTTCGCCTCCGCCAGAAAGATAAATTGTTAACGAGTTCGAATCAGGATTAATCAATCGTTTGATTTTTACATTTTTTATAAGATAATTCAAAAAGATTTTTACATCAGAAAGATTGGTTTTATAAATACTATTCTCGGTGGAATTATTACTGCAATAACTGCACCGCAATTGACAATCGTATGTTACTGCGATTCCTGCAACCGTAAGTAGCTTGTTTATCGCGGTATATTCTTGTTTTATTTTTTCCTCAAGTATCAACTGTATTTTCTCGTATTCAGCTTTATTCTTTGTATATTTGCTAATAATGGCTTTGTTTTCACTATTGTAATAAGGTGCGGGAATTAATGAAAGGTTTTCGTCGTCAAAAATGTAACCTTTTGTTTTATACATATTTTTATCTCCTTATAGTGAAATACGATCATCTTGTATGTATAAATAACTGTATTTTAATTAATGTGCAGCGCTAAAAATATAGCAATTTTGCGCTAGTAAAAACACTAATTTAAAGCGCTGCGTTTTACGAATTACCTGGAACTTTGAGCGGAGGAACAGTATGTTGTTGAGCCGCAATTGATGTTTGATCCTCCGCCGCACCCGTTGTTAGTACAATTTGTGGTGCAACTATTAGCACTAACTTTGATTTTTTCTATGGCTGTTTCGTCATAGATAAAAAGTGCAGGTTTAATATATTTCATTGGTTTTCCCCCTTTCTGTACAGAAATAATAATGCATTTAAAAAGCCTAGCGCTACTGCATTACTCTAAAAACAAGTTATCATATAAAACGTGAGTTAATTTGAATTTTGTCCTGCTGGTGTATATTGGGCGTATATGGAATCAAAGCAACGCAGCAGGAGGCAAATTTTATGCCTTCTGACCGTTTTCCTTGTAAACTGAGGGTATTGTTCTTTCAACAAGAATATTGACATCTCCAGATTCTCTAACAAACGGTAATTTGTAAATTCTGTTAGATAATATAGCGCCTTTAATGATGGCATATTTAATAGAATCTAAAGAACTTATAACCGGGAAGATATGCTGATATCTTTCTGTAATTGCGACTTCGTTGATAAAATGCTTTAGTTTGATTTCATGCAACGGAAATACTTTTTGTAAAATATAATTATAACCATGAGCACTTAACACACTAACGATTTTAGTATCGGTATAATTGCCCGTCTTTACTATGCTTGGTATGTTTTTTAATATATTTTTGTTTGTCATGCATATCACCAATTTTTAATTAAAGTTATTCCAAAGAACATCATTAATTATATTTTATTAATAATTTTCATTGCTACATTTTAAATATTTGTCTTTATAATGCTTATATTCCTTTGTATTTTTAGTCTTATTGATGTCGTATCCATTTTGTCTAAATATCTTATTTATTTTTAATGATTCAACAATTAACTCGTCTGTTTTGTTAGTTTTTTCAAAATTAACTTTTCCAATGATCCAGTCGTATAAGACATCTTCTATTCTAAACGAATTATCCCTTTTACAATAGTAACGACCATTATTGACTTTAAGTATTCGATGAATTATAAGACTGTCTTCTTTATAATAAAAGACGACAATATCTCTTATATGTTTTTTGATTGGGTTGTATTTCAATTATCTCACGATCTTGTAAAAAGGAAGACATGCTGTTTCCTGTTACTGTAAGCTTAAACGGTCGTTTGAGCAAGGACAACAACATTTTATTTTTTTATTTCCGGCTGTAATCAACTCATTACCCCCTGGCCCAAAAGCAACAATGTGCAATATGCAAAGGGATTGGAATCTTCTTTATGAATTTTTACCCTACTGCGAAAACGTTTTACTCTCTACATAATGTGAAGTTATCCAGATTTCTTTTTCTACAAGGTTTTCAATACAGTAATTCACGCGAACACAAAAAGCGACACAAGACGCGGCTAAATACTGCGGCCCGTGTCGCTTATATATCTTATAGAAAATAAACGGAATAAACATAAGAAACTATAGATACCATCATATGATAAAACTTGAACATATTTTTGACGTCCCATTTATTGTCACGCTCTTTTATCTTTTTTGTTCATCTCCCATTGGGAAGTTGCATGGAAAATATTAACTGTTTATATTATATTATCACGCATTTTTTCAAATGTCAATATTTAATTTTAAAATTCGCGGCTATATTA
>ERZ779896.384-NODE-384-length-59662-cov-9.444797_pt1 | contig 59662 bp, 47 predicted proteins | sample MGYA00511067_ERZ779896 | MGnify/ENA primary metagenome ERZ779896 (study PRJEB29588, sample SAMEA2161597) | human gut metagenome | biome: human gut; feature: human-associated habitat; material: faeces | place: Denmark | collected 2008/2010 ... | reverse complement strand
AGAACTTTCTCTTGCTAAAATAATTTTGAAAAAACAAATGGAACAAATACACATCGATGATGCAGCTTATTACAACACTTAATACCTTCACTTTATCCTCCGTTTTTATTTATATTTTTCACTCATTACCGCAGCCAGTGCCCGTCTGAACTCTGGCATTCTGGAACGTGAAACATTCAATTCTTCTCCGTTTGATAGTTTTATCACACCCTCTGATTTTAATTTAACGACATGATTTAAGTTTACAATATAACTATTATGGGCATATTCAAAACCGTATCCCTTCAAATCCGTATACAGCTCTGCCAACTTCTTTTTTGTCGTAATCCTATCCTCAAATGAGTAGTCTTTATAATTCTCCTGCACATGGATTTCGCTTCCGCGCTTATAATTATCTATGTATAAAATATCATCTGGATACACCTTCACTATATTCATGTGATTTTTCCCCATTACATAGGTTCTTTTTTTCATTTGCTTCATTTTCTCTACTACTGCGGTCAACTCCAATAACATTTTGTCATCTCCATAATTTTTCCGCAAATATCGAAAAGGCGTGGTTTTAAATGATTCATCCGTAGGCTTTGATACACCAGAACAAAATACTAATAAAGAATCCGGAAATAATTTTCTGAACTGCTTTGCTGTGGCATGTCCGTCCATTCCACTCATCTGCATATCAAGAATGATCAAGTCACAAGATGTCATTCTCTCTACTGTAAGAAGACACTCTTCCCCCGACGTAACTTCATAAAAGATAACTTGACGCTCACTCAAGTCGCATCGCAAAAGCATTTCTTTCATATAGGAAATAAAATTTTTATCATCGTCACAAATAACAATCTTATACATAACGTCCTTCCCTATTTTTTTGTTCAGTATAGCATATGTGTCTATCTTTGTCAATTTTTGTAATGTGTGGGGGTAATGATTTTTCGAGTATATGTTCTAAAAAAGAGATTATGTCAAAGTCAATCGTTTTACGCTTGATAATAAAATGTTATCAGTCTATGGAACATAGTAAAACAATTAGAAAAGCCGTATAATGGTAGATTATGGAGGAAGATATGAAAAAAAAACGTTTATTATGTTGGGAAAAAATACAAGGAAATGGAATTGCATTTGAATTTATTATACAAAAATTATTAAAAGTAATGTTCCCTTTAGAAAAATATCAGCATACAAAAGAAACTAGAGATGGCGGAAAAGATTTTGTATGTATTACTCAAAATACAGATCACTATTGGGCGGAATGTAAGAACTATTCTGCCAATCTTGCACTAAGTGATGTTGCTAAAACTTTTGTCATGGCAATAGCAGAGGATATTAAAAAAGTAATGATATTTTCCGTTTCTCCTTTTACTGAAATTGCTTTACAAGAAATCAATCAATTCACAAATAAAATTCAATATGAACTGAAAATCTATGATGGTTATGCTTTAGACGCACTAATGTATCAATATATTAACAAAATTGATATATCCAACGAGTTTAAAGAAGATTTTTTATTAACATACACTCCGTTGAAAGATATAACTGCATTTTCATATGTTACACGAAATGATTTTATAGATGAACTTCCAGAAAGACATTTTTATGTTGGTGATCTTATTACGTATAATGTTTTTTTTAAGAACAATACGCCTTGTACCCAAAAATTGAAGTATACATTTGACAAAGAGCAAATTCCGGCTGGATTATTTTTAATAACGCCTGACGAAGTATTCGAAAATGCTTCTATTGTATTGGAACCTGGAAGTTACATACAATATAGTTTTAAATTTCGAATATTGAATTATCAAAATACATTTAAATTATTTGACATTTGTTACAAAACAGATAAATCAGAAGAGTTATTAGATGGAAAGTTAATTCAGTGTGATTGGATAGCAGAAGTATCTCTTCTAGGAAAAAGCCGAGAATATTTAGAACTTCTAAAACAAGACTGTATAGGTAATCTAGAGGTTTCGATTTTAAACTTATATGGTCATAGTGGTGTTGGGAAAAGTCGGTTGATAAAAGAAATACGTAATGCTTATCAAGATAATAATTATAAAACTATTTTTCTTCCGGTTCATGAGACCAGAGATAATGGAGCAGTTTTAATTCGTAAAATCATATCAACAATAAAAAAAATCCCATACATTCCGGGTAATAGTGTAAAAGTAAATAATAAAGCTTTAGTATATCAAGTCTTGTATAATACTAATTATAATATCTTAAAAAATTTGGATATTATCGTAGAATTAATTTATGAAACATTAGATAACCAAAAACAATTAATATTGATTATTGATGATTTGCAATTTGCAGATTCATTACTAGTAACATTTGTAAAGCGAATTTTAAGTTCTGCTAATAATAAAATTGTGCTTGTAACTGGGTTTAACAAAGATTATATATATCCAGGAACTAATGTACAAAAATTATTTAATCAAATCAAGTCATATAGTAAGCCTAATCAAAATTTAAAATTAAGTGACTTTGATTCTACTATTGCAAAACAATATATTTACAATTGCCTTGATAAAAAACTGTTAGTCGAAAATCGATTAAGCAACACAATTAATATGTTTATTGAGAATGTGGGAACCAATCCGTTGATATTACATCAAACCATCTTGTATTTGGCTCAAAAACATATATTTGAAAAAAATGGAACTTTTTTCTATATTAAAAACATAGAAAAATTTCACCAAATAATAAGAACACTTACGCCAAAACTTAAAAGTTTATTATCTCGGAGACATAAGGCTTTGAATGAAAATTTATCGGAGAAGAATTATGAATTTTATCTGATAATAACTAAGATTTTATCGGTTTTTCATCGACTTTCTACCGATACATTTAGAAAAATGTTCGGTTATAAAACAGAAAACACGATTTCGCAATTAATGTCATTAGGTTTGATTAAATATAATGATATAGGTGATATTGTATTTTATCACCAGAAATTAGAATCTTTTTATTTTTACTTACATATTGATAGGTACGTTATTTTGAAAATTTCAAATATTGTTAATTTTTTGCCCACTAATTTCTTTCATGAAAAGTTTATTTTAAAAGAGCAGGCTAATAACATAACAGAAAATGATTACATGGAAGCTTTACAACATTTGAATGATGTAGATTATAACAATGAGTTACGTTTTCTTGATGCATTATATCGTTTGAGAAACTCATTTCAGATAACGGACTTATGGTTTCTTACTATTACAGAGCATTATTATACTGTTGTACAAAATCATAAGGGGATAAAATACAAGCTAAAAGATTACGAGACAACGGTAAAAAATTTACTGATAAGTGCAAATGAATATAAAGATTTTGCCTCTCTTTTATGGAGAATCACTTTAACTTGTGTAAATGCTTTTATACAGCTACACAAAGAATCTCAAGCACTCGAATTACTTGTAGAATTTGAGAAAAAAATTGAATACTTCATATGCACTAATTCAGACAAGAAAAATATAATGTCTGCTTTATTTAACAGATACGGAGTGATATATAATACATTTAATAATTATCCACAAGCAAAATATTGCTATAAAAAGTCCTTAAAGTTAGGACTTGAAATACATGATAAATATAAAATAATTGAAGCTTACGCAGATTACGGTTATTTATTTTATGATAAAAGTAATTCCCTTTGGAAAACTTTGTATTATTGGACAAAGATGTTTTCCTTCTTTAAAAAACAGCATTTAGATCAATATGAGTATTTAATGCCAAAATGTTATTACCATAAGATTTATGTATTTCTTTTGTTAAAAAAATATTCATGGGCTGATAAACTTTTAAGGAAGTACAAAGAATTATATTGGACACAAACTCAAGGATACTATAAAATTAAAATTTTATTTATGGATATTCTTGTGCAAATGCTTAAAGTTACAAATACACAAGAAGCTGATTGTGAAGAAATTTGTTTTTTGTTAAATCGTGTCGAAGATGAATGTATAAGTATGGGAACAGTGAGAGAATATTATAAAGTTTTTTATTTAAAAGCATTATATTATCTCTATTTTGAAATTTCAATTGAGGATGCATATGAAAATTTAAAAATCACATATAATCTTTTATATGACATATGCGGGGGCTCCGAATACTTATTACAAAGAAATAGCCCAATATTAAAACAACTAAACTATTTAATTTTAAAGTGCGAAAGCAAAAGTATAAATTTGGAATGTTCCTTTTTTTCAGATTTCGAAATTCAGAAATTCAACAAAAAAATGGAGCATGCTTTTAAAAACGGTGGAGATAAATACGAACTACCACTTAAAAGCAAAAATGGACTAATTATTTTTCCTAAACTATAAAACTTTTGTAAGGATATTCTTATAGTATCGTTAGCATAAAAAAATACTAATGTTGTTGCCAAGAACAATATTTAAGATATAATACCTGCGCGAATTTATATTTGAATGTTTTTGGTAAGGATATTATACACTTTTACTGAATTTAGAATTTAACAGATGTGTTCCGTTTTGCTTCTGTTTAGCATATAAAATTCGGATTAAAGTTTAGCAAGTAATAATAAATATATTGGAGTTTCACAACAAAATATGCGTTTCATCTCCAATATATTCAATATGGCAAGTTAATTTTCTATTACATCTAAAAGTTTTCGAACGGTTCCATGTCGATCTACCACAACATCGTATATAATATTATTAGAGCGTAATTCTTTCCAAAAGTGATTATTTTCCAATGAGGTAAATAAATCCACAAAATACACAAACGGGTAATTATTTCGATAAGTATCCGTATGTACCCTTTTCATAAGATCTATTTCGGTTTCGTCACGTACATCACTTGAATACTGATATATTTCTATAATATTTGTATCCATTATTTCCTCTAACTGTTTCTTGAACCATATGTAATTATTTAAGGATGAAAGATTTAACATTATATACTGTGTAGATACTTTATTCTTTTTGCTAAACCTTTCATAACTCTTTTTAAGAAAAAAATTAATGTCTATTTTCATTTTGGAAAACATTTTAGCCATGAACATTGCATAACAATCACTTTTTAATAGGGGAACAATTCGATTTGAAGCGTTGCCCCTATGATAGGCTAGGGACTTGGCACATCCCATAACCTTATATCCTTTTTCTGCAAGCCGGATGCATAAATCAATGTCTGAATAGGATATGTTACAATATTCTGAAAACCCGCCTATTTCAAGAAAAAACTGTTTATTAACTAAACAACTAGCTGTACATACTGCTTGAAAATTTTGTGTCTTTATTTCTTCTGATATAAGTTCTTGTCCTTTATAAATTTGAGCCCAATTATATCCTGAAAAGCCAAGACCAAAATCTTTAATTCTATTAGTAGACATTTCTAGTAATGCAGAACCTACAATACCTATTTTGCTATCTGATTCATACAAATTTGTAATAGCTTCAAACCATCCTGGTAAGTGATATGTGTCCGCATCAATAAGTAATACATTTTCACTTTGTATAAACTGCATACCATAATTAACACAAAATGGATAATACAAACTATGTTCGATTTTAATGATTTTTACCCTATCATATTTAAATGATATATCAATTTCTTTTTCATCTTCGTTATTTGCAATTATTATAATAGGAACGCTTTTTGGTGTAGTCCTAATTAGACTATTAATACATATATTTAAAAAAAGTTTGTTGCTATGAAATGGAATTAAAATCTCATAAGAATTCATAATATACTCCTTTCGTACTTTCATATGGTGTGTCTGGTAAACTAGTTTTTACACTATAATATGTTCCAAAGTCTTCAAATATAAAATCAGCTATTTTAACAGGATAAGTTTCAAAAATACGAGGATGCAATTTACATTTTTTTTCAATATTGCTTCCCCAAGTTATTGATGGAATTAGTTTTCGCTTATATATACATACATGTTCAGCAATTCTACAAGCTTCCTGTAATAACACTGCTAAAATTGGAGAAGGATAATTAAAAACAAACATGGATAAATAACATTTTTCGAATTGTTTATTTTTAACAGGTATTCCAACACCAATATACTTCCAAATATATTTTTTCCCGTTTTGAACAACTACTACATTTCCTTTCGGAAATTCCGGAGATAATGCATTTACATAAATTGTATTATTTTCTAACTGAAGCGGTATTTCTTGTTTCAGATTTTTATGCATATATTTTATATACTCCATAATTGATATTAATTCTGCTAGATTACAAAAACGATAATTAAGTTCCCATTCCATGAAACCATTATATTTCTTTAAACAGTGTATGAAATTATAGGCATTTTGCTCATAATTTTTATATCGATTCCTAGCATGTGGCATATGGAAAAGTTGGGCTTCAGGTACAAATTCTAAACGGCCATATTTTTTTAGTCTAAAAGTCAAGTCAATATCTTCCATTCCCCATCCAAAAAGGGACTCATCAAATTGACCAGCTTGTAAAAAAGGCCCCCTTTTTATCCCCATACATATTCCATAAAAAAAACACCAATTATATTTATTTTGTAAAGTGTTTATAGAAATCCTTCTTCGATAATCTTTCACATAATATTTTTTGCAAAGCATTTCAAGGGTCCCTTCTTTAAGATGTTTATAAAAATCATCTTTATACACCAACTTAAGTTGTAAAGGTGCTATTGACATACAGTCTGCATATGGAGTGACACATACTACATTTTCTTTTGCAAGCTTTTTTCGTAGCAACTGTATACAATCATCGTAGAAATAAGCGTCTCCATCTAAAAAAAGAAGATAATCATAATTTGCATGTTGAACACCAAGATTTCTATTATAGGATAAATTATGAGGATGCGTTGTGTTTTGAATTATTTTACATTTTGCATCAATATGTTTTAATAATTTTTTGTAATTGTTATATTCAGAATGATCATCTACAACAATAATTTCATCTTGTTCAGCTTTATACTTCTTTATGCTTGTAATGCATTCATCTATATATGTATTATTATGATTCAATACAATAATTGAAAAATATTTTTGTTGCATATGCATATCTTCCTCCATAATCTACCATTATACGGCTTTTCTAATTGTTTTACTATGTTCCATAGACTGATAACATTTTATTATCCGTCTTTTTTACATTATATCACCTTCTTTCCAAGTTTTCAATATTTTTTTACATTTTTTAACATTTGTATAAATTATATATTCATACGATTTCTCGGATGCTTCATTCTTAATATTTCCATCTGCTTTTTTGATGCTACCTCCGCATAGATTTGTGTTGTTGTAATGGAGGCATGTCCTAGCATTTTTTGTATAAACCGTATATCCACTTCTTCCTCTAAAAGTAACGTTGCAAATGCGTGTCGAAACATATGCGGTGTAACATGGAGATTGATCATTGCTAACTCCGCATACCGCTTTACCATTCGTCGAGCTGCCTGCTCAGAATAACGCTCTCCAAAACGATTAAGAAAGAAAAATTCTGTTTGGTTCAACTCAATCTCCCACTGCCGTTTATACTCTTGTAGTTGTTCTAATACCTGAACGGTTCCTATCTGAAGGTACCGTTCCTTATTTCCCTTTCCTTTTATGCAAAATATACCTTGTTCCAGATTAATATTTTTTTGCGATAAATTGCATAATTCTGAAATACGTATACCCGTTGCAAAAAGTGTTTCAACCACTGCAATATCACGATTTAGCAGTTTTATTCTACATTCCGTATTGGTTTCCTCTAATTTCAAAGAATACATATAACTTAGCAGCATTTCTAACGTAGAATAAGGAATGGTTCGAGGCAAAACTTTCTCTTCACGAAATTCCGTTCGAACTTTTCGCATTGGACTATCTTCGATTATCTCTTCTTCCTCCAAATATGAATAAAAGGCCTTTAAACTCGCAATCTTGCGCTTTACAGTCTTTTGTTTGTAAATGTCATGCAAATGTAAAATGTATTGTCGAATTACCTCTCTTGACATTACAACCTCTTCCCGTCCACTAAAATCTGAAAATTGTTCCAAATCAATACGATATGCTCTGATCGTCTTTTCATCCAGTTTTCGCTGCTTCCTTCCATAATACAAATACTCATTGATTAATTCTGATTGTTTCTTCATAATTTTCTCCTTTTTCAAGAAAGAATATCACACAATCTCTCATTCTTCAATTGCTTCTCTACCTTTCATCTCCATCCACATCTTCTTTTTCTGCAGCACCTGTCCTGCCTCTATCTCCGGGCGGATGATTGACTTTAGCACTTCTTCCAGAGCCTGTATCTACAGCATATCTTTACAAAGAAAAGTAGCAATATCCTTAAAACAAGATTCTTTTGCAAGCTCATTCTCAATATAAATTCTGTCATTTAATATAAGATGTTTTTAGTTGTCCGATATATATCTACTCATGATAATTCCCCTTCCACTACTGTCAAAGGGAACTATGACAATAATATGATTATGCAAATAGATGTCTACTGTCTACTGTGCAAAACTGAATTCTATCGTGACAGCCCATCAACTAGCATCTCATTCGAGATGGATACTGCGTATAATACTTCTGCCTTACTTCTTCCAAAGCCAATTCCCGCAAAGCAACCGACGTATGATGTTCCAATCTTTCAACATCATATTTGTCCGGATTAGCATAAATATCATTAACAATATTTATTTTTTCGTAAACTTTTTTGTATACTCCGCTATGATGTGTCTCATCAAATTTAATCTGTTGCCCTACATGCATAGGTTTTTCTGTGACTACATGATACGTATACATTCTAACACAACCTCTTTTCCTTAATGTTTATTTCTTCTTCCTTGAAATTCTTATTTCTCTAACTCCAACAATAACTCATCCAATTTATCCTGCAAATAATCAGCCGGATCCTCTTGTCTCTCTTTCAATCTATTCATTTCAATCAAGTCCTTGGTTCCTAACAACAAGATTAGTTTTCCATTTTCTCTTAAGCATCCTTTGGCTGCCCAACGAGCATTATCATCATAGTCATTAGCAGCTATCATAATACCCACACTACGCAGTGCCTTTGAATATAGATATTTTTCGGTAGTATATATTTCTTTTTGCGTAACTTTGCCACTATAATTTTTAAATTCAAAAATAACATATTTTGAGTTAAAATACCGTTCAAGTATTGACCAAAATGTTTTTTGATTTCCATCCTTAATACGGCATAACAGGTCAAATCTATATAGTTCACTATTCGATTTTTGCTGTTCTTTCCACAATGCTAAATCATCCGAAAAAATGTTCTCCAAAAGCTTATGACATAATATCTCATACTTTCTAGACATAGGATTTCCTGCTTGACATAAATCCATTTCTTTAATTAATGATTCTGTATAGTCATCATGTTGCAAGCTATTTATCTCAATAGCTCCCTCGCAAGGTTCTATATCTTCTACCGAATATGGCAATGTTGCTATTAATTCGTTGCGTAAACGTGCATTATCTCTTACAGCAAATAGCAAATTTGAAATATCTATCAACACCAAATCAGAGTATTTATTTTGGTACTCTTCTCTCCTTTTTTCTTCAATACTTTGTGCCGTTACCAATACTGGTAACATCCCATAAGATTCAGCTTTTACATAAATCTGATGTATTGCTCTTTCCGTAACCTGAGCATATTTAACTTCTACACAATATTTTCTGCCATCTTTTTCAGCAACAATATCAATATCACCTTTATTCCGTTCTAATACAACATTTGAAGCTGTAGAATATTCCGCTTCGCTAAATATTTTTGCAATACACTCTTCAAATCTTTTATAATTGTTTATTTCATTACGCACTAAATCTGACATATCTTACATCTCCTATATGTTTAATTTAAATTCTCGAAGCAGCAGCTGGTATAAAAACTGTTTCTCTTTATCGGGTCGTTGCCGATCGTTGCAAAACAAAGGTCGACCCAGACCTTTTGTGCCCTTTCTCATCCTGCTTGAAATACCTTGCCTTTCCAGCAAGTGCTTCGTAGTTCGTATCATCGGGATTGATACATGAAAAATCGTGCATTAACTTTCCAATGTCAGCTGATTCCATTTCTTAACATCATTTTCGGTAATAAAATTCCGAATATCTCTGAATATTATCTTTTCAAATAGTTGCTGATTGAAACAAATAACATTACACATTTTTCTTAATCTTAATAAGTGAAGTTGGTGATTTAGGTTTGCCGTCTCTGTATATATCACCAGCTTCCATAAGTGGATTAATAACTTCATTTAAGAACTGGCTTCTACTACGATAATGAAGTGCCGCCTGCAATTCCTTTACAGGTTTTGGTCCTTCCATCCTAAGAATAGCAATAACCTTTTCTACATCTGTATAACCTTCAAAGTCCAGTTCTATGGTTTCCCCACTATATAATCTATCGAATAATCTTAAATTCAAAAACCCCGGATATATAGACACTACCGGCTGAATTTCTTCTGGGCTGGATTTATATGCTTCCATCATAGTCTGAAAACCGGTTCCACCTCTCTCCATCAAATTTGCCACATCTAAGCAGGCAGCTATAATAGAATTACGTCTGATAGATGGTATTGAACCAACCGGATATGCATCATACTCTTTTGGCAAAAGCCAAGAACCAGGCGAAACAATTTCGATTCTATCCGAGTAAATATCAACATCAATCTGAGTACCTGAGATTGAATAATCCCTATGGGCAATAGCATTTACCAAAGCCTCTCTTACAGCCTCCTTGGGATACGACCTAACTTCATCGCGCCCACCATTTTCTGTTTTTACCCAACCTGTTTTCGTGTTCCGCTCAATAAAGTTTATAGTACTTTCAAAAACTCGTACAATGGAACCTCTTAACCTGCTACTATCTAGAACTACACCGGTCTTATTATTTCCTTTCCATAAACGACAACAAATCATAGTATCATCTTCATTGTACATATCTGAAAACATTATAAATCCTGACTTTGCATACCCGTCTTTGGATACTATCTCTTCATTCTGTAATTCCTTTACCGTTGGAATCGATTTATCCTGTCTGTATTCCTCGCAAAGTTCAAGATATTCTGTCCAGTAATTTTCTTGATATGCTACTTCACTAGTTTCATTATCAACACCATATTTTCTCTTTGACAATGAGATAATTTCTTCAGGTGTTGCAGGTGTTGCATTACCATCTCCCTTTACAAAAACTGTTTCATTATAATCCCCCTCTCTGTACCTTATTACAGAATCCGCCGGAGCAACTTTAACAGCCAATACAAAATGTTCCACATTAGCATCTACGCTTCGCATCATGTATGAAACTTTAATATGAGGAAAAATATGCCGATCATTGATTCTCGAAATCAAAAGCTTTGTTTTATCAATTTCCTCAAGAGCAATTCCAAAAGCTTCTCCATTATTTGATACACCTACAAACAATGTTCCGCCCTTATCATTTGCATATCCTATAAGAGTTTTTGCCCATTTGATGGGGCTATCAGGATTCAAAACAGCTTTATATTCATAACACAAATCTTCTGCAATCACATCTGGATATAATTCATTAATTTTCATGAGACCCCTCCATAGTAATGTTTTCAATATAAATATATCAAACATTACTGAACATTGCAATAACATTACTAAACATTGCAAATCAGCATATTCCCCATACTTTTCACATTATTGTTTTGTGTTCAAAACTCAAGAATAATGTTTGACATTACTTAGACATTATTCCAACATTACAATAACATTATTCAACAAATTCCGGAATTCCATTTTCGCTATTTCTTATCTTTATACCGGGAACAACTTTCATTGCTTTGTTTCCTTTGAAATCTGTTACAACAAACTTTGCACCGCCAAGCGCCTGTCCTTTCTCTTTGTCCAGTTTCAAAAGCTGGATATGAGTCTGCAGGTCTTGTTCCTGATATATTAACAATAATCATCAATTTTCTCCTTTCCTTGCACAAACAAAAAGGAAGATACCTTCAACTCTTACTTAGAAAGTATCTTCCTTACATTTGCTTTATGAAATTTTAATCAATACAATTAATTACTGAATGTCACACACTTCACAAGTCACTATTCGCTTTCTTCCGGTAACATAAAGAAATATTATTCGTCTTTTATTTGTGTTACCTTTGTGTCACTACTCATACAAACCAATGCGTGAAACACCGTATTTTCGGCATTTATTCCTTGACGGACTTCATCGTCGGGAACAACAGCACATCACGAATCGCTGCGCTGTCCGTAAGCAACATACACATACGGTCAATACCAAAACCGATTCCTCCGGTTGGCGGCATGCCGATTTCAAGTGCGTTCAAGAAATCTTCGTCTGTTGTATTTGCTTCCTCATCACCAAGTGCAAGAAGTTCTTCCTGTGCTTTGAAACGCTCGCGCTGGTCAATCGGATCATTTAACTCGGAGTACGCATTTGCCATCTCCCAGCCATTCATGAAGAACTCAAAACGCTCTACATAATCCGGATTATCCGGCTTTTTCTTTGTCAATGGAGAAATCTCAATCGGATGATCCATGATAAAGGTTGGCTGAATCAAGTGCTCCTCAACAAACTCTTCGAAGAAGAGATTCAAGATATCACCTTTTTTATGGTGTGGCTCAAATTCAATGCCTTTTTCTTTAGCAATTGCCTGTGCCTCTTCCAATGTGGAAATCTCGTTGAAATCAACGTCTGCGTATTTCTTAACGGCATCCACCATCGTCAAGCGCTCAAACGGCTTGCCAAGGTCCATCTCAATTCCGTTATAAGTAATCTTTGTTGTGCCCAGAACTTCCTGTGCCACATAGCGGTACAGATTTTCTGTCAAATCCATCATGCCGTGGTAATCGGTGTATGCCTGATACAATTCCATCAAAGTAAATTCCGGGTTATGTCTGGTGTCAAGTCCCTCGTTACGGAATACACGGCCAATCTCATAAACCTTTTCCATTCCGCCGACAATCAGGCGTTTCAAATATAATTCAAGGGAAATGCGGAGTTTAAAATCCTCATCAAGTGCATTAAAATGTGTCTCAAATGGACGTGCTGCTGCACCGCCGGCATTAGCCACAAGCATCGGGGTCTCCACTTCCATAAATCCTTCGCCATCAAGATATTTACGAATGGTGCTGATGATACGGGAACGTTTAATAAACGTATCCTTTACTTCCGCATTCATAATCAAATCCACATAACGCTGACGATAACGTACATCTGTATCAGTCAAACCATGGAATTTCTCAGGAAGAATCTGCAGACTCTTTGACAGCAATGTAACATTCGATGCATGAATCGAAATTTCACCGGTTTTTGTCTTGAACACTTCACCGGTAATGCAAAGAAGGTCACCCACATCGTATTTTTTAAAATCCTTATAGGAATCTTCGCCGATGTTATCTCTTGCCACATAAGCCTGGATATCACCCTCTAAATCTCTCGTATTACAAAAAGAAGCTTTTCCCATGACACGCTTAAACATCATACGTCCTGCAATTGTCACAGTCTTTCCTTCTAATTCATCATAGTTATTTTTAATCTCCATGGAGTGGTGGGTTACATCACATTTTGTGATTTTGAAAGGATCTTTTCCCGCCTCCTGAAGATTCTGCAATTTCTCTCTTCTAACTTTTAACAACTGATTAATATCTTCTGCCACTTTTTAATCCTCACTTCTCTATTTCTTCTAGTTCTTATGGAAATCCAAAATTTCGTACTTAATGATACCAGCAGGTGTCTCTACCTCTACTGTCTCACCTTTCTGTGCGCCAATCAAAGCTTTACCAACCGGTGACTCATTTGAAATTTTACCTTTCAAACTATCTGCCTCAGTGGAACCCACAATTTTATATTCCATTTCTTCATTAAATTCCAAATCTTTGATGGTTACTGTACAGCCAACATTGATTACGCTCGAATCGCCGTCATTGTCATCAACAACCTCTGCATTTTTCAAAATTTTATCAATCTCTTCAATACGAAGCTCGATGTCGCGCTGTTCTTCTTTCGCTGCATCATATTCTGCGTTCTCGGACAAGTCACCCTGCTCACGTGCTTCTTTGATTTTCTGAGCAACCTCACGCCGACGATTTACCTTCAATTCATGAAGTTCGTCCTCTAACGCTTTCAAACCTTCATACGTCAAAATGTTTTTCTTTGTTTCAGCCATGGTCTTACCTCCTACGAATTTAACATCATTTAATTATAGCGTAACACCGCCGGCTTGTCAATTACTGCAAAAACGCTTTTTTCTCTGCATCTGAGTCTGACTGGTCATTATTTTCGCGCACAACAATTTTTTGATATTTTTCCGCAACGTTTGTTACTGTATTTTTCTGCATCGCACTCCAATTTGCATCCGAGACAGAAGATATCGTGTCACCATATCCCGCTTTCACAGCTCCGTCAACGGTAGCTGAATCACGCATCACAACACGAATCGGATAATACTTACAATCCTCAAATACATTTCCAGTCACCGTTGGATTTACCACACCTCGCAAAAGAAGTGCCACGTATTTTGTTTGATTTCCATTTGCATTTAACACGCCATCTTCTAATGCCTGAAGCCGTAAAAATGAATTTCCTGAAATCACGGTATCTTTCCAATTTAATGCACGAATTGCTGCATTATAGGTACCGTCAAATGTATTATTTAAAATTCTAACATTTTCATGATAAAGCTGTGTCTGGCCGTTCGCAGAATACGTATGACTACCAATCGCAGTTCCAATATTTTTAAAGGTAGTGTTCTGTATTAAAATATTTTTACAAATTGTCTTATCATGAGCCGACCAATCATAATTAAATCCGTCAGTATTCAAATCGGTGCCATCCACATTGATGCATTCCTTGTAACTTTTTTTATCCAACACCTTGAATCCTTCAAATGTACACTTTTCAATCGTTACATTGCAAGAAGAATTTAATTCCATAAAATGCGAACCATATTCATTTTGAAATGTAATGCCCTCGATTGTTATATTTCTTGCATGCCCCATAACAAGTGCCATACAGTTTTTCACATTCGCACAATTCATGCGAACCATTCCCGTTCCTATAATTTTCACATCATGTGAACCATTGTAACCGGAAATTGTCTTAACCGTACCATCTTTTGATGGCGGCACAATGGTAAAAATAGATTTGGCATAACAAATATCGGTTGCTGTCGTTCCTTTTTTCGTAAATGTCACCCCATTTTCCATCCGTATCGTCACATTGGATGGAATACAGATATTATTAGTTACCTCATAATTGCCGGCCTTGACAGTAATTGTTCCACCACCGGCATACTCAAGCTGTTCCATATAAGACATAAGTGTATAATACACTTTCCGCTTTGTATAATCAGAGGCATCCGTGTATTTTTCCTGATACGGTTCTGTAGCTGTCGTAATCGTAAAATTTTTTTCCGTTCTATTGCGAAAATAAAGAATTCTCGCCGTTTCATTTGGCACATAATAATGGCTCAAATCATCTACTTTTGTAGCCGCTATTTTATTCGCCGCAGTTACTCCTATCACAGACATAACGGAAGGAAATTTTTTCCCTTTCCCACTATTTTTTGCTCTATCAAATTTCACAGCATAAGAACACCCGCTAATTTGATTTGCAGTAAAGGATGGTTCTTCTACTCCAAACCCAAGCATTCCCGCACTGGCACGTTTCTCTGCCCCATTTCTTTTCACTACATTCTTTTTTATTGTCGGCTTCTTCCACAAGACAGCATATATCGGAGCCTTTTTGGTATTTGTAAATGTGTTTGCTGCAATGGTAATGCTTGTCTGATAATATTCTTTTGTTTGCTTATTTTTTTCTAATACAACCGATTTCGTCGTACCGATGCCAACATCCGCCCCCAGAAATTGATTGTTCTCAATCTTTACTTTTTTGTTCACAGTATTGTCTTTTTTGTACCATTTACCAGAAAAATCTGATGTTATCTGATTGCTTGTTTCAAGCCTTACAGCCATTCGATTTTTCAAACCGGACACATCTTTTTTTCGTTCAAAGACACATTGCCGGACAGAAATATTTTTAGAACCTTCAATCCAAATATAACTGCCGCCTTTTTTGTTTCGAAATCTCACACCACTCACAGTAATACCGGATGCATGACCAACAAAAACCGCCGTTGCTCCATTCACATTTCCCATATCAAAAATCACTTTCCCATTTCCCTGAATGGATGCATTTTTTGATGCCGCATATTTTCCTGTATTTTGTTTTCCCGATGCCTTTTCCTCCGAAATCATTTGGAACAAAAATTTAGTTGATTTTACTTTCTTTGTTCCTGTTGCTTTTGTTTTTTTGATTTTAACACCATTTGCACAGACAATTTTAACATTAGACGGTACATAAATTGTACCTGGAATTTTATATGTTCCTTTTTTTAATTTCAGCGTTCCGCCTGTTGTCGATAAACGCCTCATATAGGAGTTTATCATATAATACTGTTTTGTTTTTTTATTATAATACGGTTTCTGCCGATAAGATGAACTACATGGTATCGTTTTGGAACTCACCGTAAATGTTCTTTTTTTTGCCTCTGCTTGATTGCTCTGCATCATTATATCTGTCATAACAAATAATACAAATGCTATCATCCATAATTTCCATTTTCTTTTCATTTTCTCTCGTCCTTTCAGTTAATCCTTGATAGCCCCTAATATATCAAAATAATGTGTCACTTTTTCACTTTTTTATTGTTTCCCCTTTTTTTTGAATCATACTTTTTATGTAAAAAGGAGACCATCTGTTGAGATGGTCCCCTTTTTCAAAAACTTTCGATAAACAGAAAATTTCAAATTCTTATTTGTAAAGCTCAACAAGCTTCTGCAAATGCTCGAAACGAGCTTTTGCTGCTTCTTCGGACTCTTTGAAGAGTCTTTCTGCACGCTCTGGGAATGGCTTGATCAGACGAGTATAACGAGCCTCGTTGTTCAAGAAGTCCTGATAAGAACCATCTCCCTCTTTGGATGTCAGAGTGAATGGATTCTTTCCTTCTGCTTTCAACTCAGGGTTGAAGGAGAACAGATTCCAGTATCCAGCCTTAACAGCTTTCTTCATCTCATCCTGGCAGTGGTTCATACCACCCTTAGCGATACCATGGAGCTCACATGGAGCATAACCGATAATCAGGGATGGTCCGTTATAAGCTTCTGCCTCAGCAATTGCTTTTACAGCCTGAGCAGGATTAGCACCAAGTGCAATCTGTGCTACATATACATAGCCATAACTCATAGCGATTTCAGCAAGGCTCTTCTTGCCAATCTCTTTACCGGCAGCAGCAAACTGACAAACTTCACCGATATTGGAAGCTTTGGATGCCTGACCACCAGTATTGGAGTACATCTCCGTATCGAATACCATTACGTTTACGTTCTCGCCGGATGCAAGTACATGATCCAGACCACCAAATCCGATATCATATGCCCAACCGTCACCACCGAAGATCCATACGGACTTCTTAGCAAGGTAATCTTTCTTAGCAAGAACTTCTTTGGATTTCTCACATCCTGCATTTGCAGCTTTTTCAAGTTCAGCAATCAATGCTTCTGCAGCAGGTGAGTTCTCTCTTGTATTATCTTTTGTCTCAATGAATTTAGCAGCAGCAGCTTTAAATTCAGCCGATGCTTTATCGGAAGCAGCAATCTCTTCTACCAATTCAATTGCCTGGTCACGAAGATATTTCTGTCCAATGTGCATTCCAAAACCATGCTCTGCGTTATCCTCGAACAGGGAGTTAGACCAAGCCGGTCCCTTCTTGGAATCTTTGTTTACTGTATATGGTGATGTTGCTGCCGGGTTACCCCAGATAGAAGAACATCCTGTTGCATTTGAAATGTACATATGCTCACCAAAGAGCTGTGTAACAAGTCTTGCATAAGATGTCTCAGCACATCCTGCACAACTTCCGGAGAACTCGAGAAGTGGCTGGTTGAACTGGCTTCCCTTTGGAGTTGTATCAGCAAATCCGCTGTCTTTCTTACCAACGTTAGCTACCAAGTAATCAAATACCGGCTGCTCGTCTGCTTGAGACTCCTGAGGTACCATCTTGATGGCTTCATCAGCAGCTTTCGGACATACGGTAATACACTCGCCACATCCCATACAATCCAGAGGAGATACGCTCATTGCAAATTTATATTCGCCGGCTTTTGGCTTTGTATCAGCAAGTTTGATGTTTGAAGGTGCTGCTTTCACCTCATCCTCAGAAAGGAGGAATGGACGAATTGTAGCGTGAGAACATACAAATGCACAGTTGTTACACTGGATACATGTATCCGGATTCCATACAGGAACCATAACGGCTGTACCACGTTTCTCATATGCGGAAGCACCAGTCTCAAACTGACCATCCGGGTTACCTGCGAATGCAGATACTGGAAGGCTGTCACCATCCATCTTAGAAATTGGCTCAAGAAGATCATTTACCATCTTAACAACTTCCGGACGTCCGGTCTTCTCTTTTGCAGGAGCATCTGCTTCCGGATTCTTCCAAGATTCAGGTACTTCTACTTTATGAATTGCGTCAACACCACAATCGATTGCTTTGTAGTTCATTTCTACGACAGCATCACCTTTTTTGGAGTAAGATTTCTTAGCTGCTTCTTTCATGAACTTAATCGCATCATCAATTGGCATTACATCAGCAAGTTTGAAGAATGCAGACTGCAAAATTGTGTTAGTACGTTTACCCATACCAATTTCAATTGCTTTATCAATCGCGTTGATTGTGTAAAGCTGAATGTTGTTGTCTGCAATATATTTCTTAGCTTCAGCGTTCAAGTGATGTCCGAGTTCTTCATCAGACCACTGGCAGTTAATCATGAATACACCGCCCGGTTTTACATCCTGAGCCATCTTCATACCCTGTGTTACATAAGCCGGGTTATGACATGCTACGAAGTCAGCCTGGTTGATGTAGTAAGGACTCTTAATCGGATTATCACCAAAACGAAGATGGGAAATTGTTACACCACCTGTTTTCTTTGAGTCATACTGGAAGTATGCCTGGATAAATTTATCTGTGTGGTCACCGATAATCTTTGTTGAGTTTTTGTTAGCACCTACAGTACCATCTCCACCAAGTCCCCAGAACTTGCACTCTTTTGTTCCCGGTGCAGAAGTAATTGGAGCCGGTTTCACTTCCGGAAGACTCAAATTTGTTACGTCATCCACAATACCGATTGTGAAACGAGGTTTTGGATCGTCTTTCTCCAGTTCTTTGTATACAGCGAATACAGATGATGGTGGTGTATCTTTGGAACCAAGACCATAACGTCCGCCGGTAAGAATGATATCATTCAAACCTGCCTCACGAAGAGTAGCTGCAACATCCAGATACAACGGATCACCAAGAGCACCAGGCTCTTTTGTACGGTCAAGTACAGCAATCTTCTTAGCAGTCTTAGGAATCACCTTAAGAATTGCTTCCGGAGACCATGGACGATACAAACGAACTTTTACAAGACCAACTTTCTCGCCCTTTGCTGTCAAGTAATCAATTACTTCTTCTGCTACGTCACAGATGGATCCCATAGCGATGATTACGCGGTCAGCATCCGGTGCACCATAGTAGTTAAACAAACCGTAATCGGTACCGAGTTTTTCATTTACTTTGTTCATGTACTTCTCTACAACAGCAGGAAGTGCATCATAAGCCTTGTTACATGCTTCACGATGCTGGAAGAATACGTCTCCATTCTCGTGAGAACCACGTGCAGTTGGGTGCTCCGGATTCAATGCATGTTTACGGAATGCTTCAACAGCATCCATTGGGCACATTTCTTTCAAATCTTCGTAATCCCATTTCTCAATCTTCTGAATCTCATGGGAAGTACGGAAACCATCGAAGAAGTTAATGAATGGAACTTTTCCTTCCAATGCTGCCAAATGGGCAACCGGACTCAAGTCCATAACTTCCTGTGGATTTGTCTCAGCAAGCATAGCGAAACCAGTCTGACGACAAGCGTATACATCACTATGATCACCAAAAATATTCAAAGCATGTGTAGACACCGTACGTGCGGATACGTGGAATACACTTGGCAACATCTCACCAGCGATTTTATACATATTCGGGATCATAAGAAGAAGACCCTGAGAAGCCGTAAATGTCGTTGTCAAAGCTCCTGTTGCAAGAGAACCGTGTACAGTACCAGCGGCGCCGGCCTCAGATTCCATCTCAACAACTTTTACTTTGCTGCCAAAAATGTTCTTCTGTCCTGCTGCTGACCACTGATCAACGGAATCAGCCATCGGGCTCGAAGGTGTAATAGGATAGATACCAGCTACTTCTGTATAGGCATATGCCACGTGTGCTGCAGCGGTATTACCATCCATGGATTGTTTTGCTCTAGCCATTTTTGTAATGTCCTCCTTAAATTTATTCATTCGTGTTTTTATTCTATCACTAAAAAAAAGAAAAGTAAAGGACGAAAAATGTCGAGTTTATGTTAAAGGAACAATGATGCGTTTTTAATTTTTGTAAATTATTAAGAAGAGTTCGCATTTTGTGGGCGCTTCCGCTAAACAAACGCGTAGGGGTATCGGCATGCCAAATACGCATGCACGAAACCCACGTGTTTGTACCCACAAATCACGAACTCTTCTTAATAATTTACTAGAAATCTAAAAAACGGCATTGTTTCTTTGACGTAATCTTCTCCTTTACCAAAAACTAATAAGTATGTTCTCTGAAAATTATGGGATTGTTTGTACAACTTTTGTGTCTTCATAATTTATCGAGAAAAAACTTTGCGGCTCGTGGGTACAAATGCGTGGGTATCAAGCATGCGTATTTGGCATGCCGATACCCCTACGCATTTGTCTAGTGGAAACGCCCACGAGCCGCAAAGTTTTTTCTCAACAAATTACAGAAGCACAAAATGTCAAACATCTCTTGACATATTCATCCCTCCGCTGTACTATTGTGTTACGTACTTAATACAGTAGTACAATAATTATTTAGCTTAATAAGAAAGGAGGTTTTCTATGTCCTGGAATTTATCAAAGGAACGTCCCATATATATACAATTGGTAGAACAGATTAAGTTACAGATTCTGTCCGGTCACTACCGCCCCGGTGAGCGTTTTCCCTCGGTAAGGGAACTTGCCACTGAGGCTGCGGTAAATCCAAATACGATGCAGAAAGCACTCGCAGCTCTTGAACAGGAGGGGCTTTTGATTGGCAGCCGGACAAATGGGCGAACCGTAACAAGTGATGCATCACTGATTGGGTCCATGCGTGATGAATTAGCGGACGGCATTGTAGAAAACTGTTATCAGGCTCTTGCAAAATTAGGATTTTCAAAAGAAGAATGCATTGCCTGCCTGCGCAAGCAAAGGAAGGAGGATTTATGATTTTATTAGAATCAAAACACATCTGCAAAAATTTCGGTCCTAAACCGGCATTACGAGATGTAAATGTAACGATTGAATGCGGAAAAATAGTTGGGCTTTTAGGTCCAAACGGAAGCGGAAAAACCACTTTTTTGAAATTAATAAATGGTTTGCTCACACCAAGTTCCGGCGAACTTTTTATTGGAGGGGAGCATCCCGGTGTTATTACTAAGCAGCACATTTCCTATCTGCCGGACCAGACAATTTTCCCAAAATGGATGAAAATATCAGACTTATTTTCCTATTACAATGATTTTTTTGCAGATTTTGACAAAAACAAAGCCGAGGAAATGTTAAAACGATTAGACATCGTTGAAAATATGCGTTTGAAACATATGTCGAAAGGAACACAGGAAAAAGTCCAGTTGATTCTGACTATGAGCCGGAATGCAAATCTGTACTGTCTGGATGAACCTATCGGGGGTGTCGATCCGGCAACCAGAGATTACATATTACAGACGATTATTTCGAACTACAGTGAAAATGCCTCTGTGCTTCTTTCCACACATCTGATTTCTGATGTTGAGAGCATTTTAGATGATGTCATTTTCCTGCAGGACGGCCAGATTCGCCTGCAGTCATCCGTAGATGATATCCGCGAACAGCAGGGCAAGTCGGTCGATACATTATTCCGGGAGGTGTTCCGATGCTAAAAAAATTAATTAAACACGAATTTAAAGATACGATGCGTTTATTTATTCCAATGTTTGGATTCATCGTTGTTTTAACACCTATTTTCAGCTTGATGATGTCTTTGGGCTCACAACCGTATGATGAAAATACAGCCGATGCTCTTTCTCTTGTATTTGGAAGCGGCATCATAGGTTACTGTCTGCTGCTGTTTGGCCTGCTCATTGTAACTCAGGTATTAATTGCCATACGCTTTTATAAGACCATGACTTCCCAAGAAGCATACTTAACATTTACCCTTCCCGCCAAAACAGGCCAGCTTTTATTTGCCAAATGGCTGGTTTCCTTTGTGTGGTATATCCTCGCCTGTGGAATTGCATTGATTTCTATACTTATCGTTGTGTTAATCGCTACACCAATTACGCTGTCAGAAATCATTCATGGCATTGGATTCGTTTTGCAGACAATTAACTTGAGTAATTTTAGTGCACTGATTTTACTGGGGATTTTTATGTTAATCAGCCTCTCGTTTTCAATTTTAATGATGTATCTTTCCATCATGATTGGACAATTAGTACAGACACACCGCATCGCATTAAGCATTGGCGCTTATCTTGGACTTTCTCAGGGATTACAGATTGTTATTTCGTTATTAGCAATCCCATTTGTCCTGATATTCCCTGATGTGATTGACTCCGTCCATGTTGTCCTTTTGCTGTTCTGCCTCCTGTATGGAGCTTTGGGAGTCATCTTCTATTTACTGACTTACCTGATTACAGCAAAAAAATTAAACATTAAATAATACGGATATATTTGCATAAAATGGCATAAATATTGAATATATTGGTGCATTGTTCTCTGAGCCGTTGACATTCTTTATTGGTATTGTACAATGAAGAAAAAAAATGGAGGTATCGCATTTATGAAGCGAAAAATTTACACCCCTCTGTTGTTGACGGCTCTTTTTATGAGCACTCTGTCACAAACAGTTCCGGGTACTACCGCTAATGCAGCAAAAAAGCCAGCACTTAGCAAAACAAAAGTTTCGGTTTATACCGGAAAGAAAGCAAAGGTTTCAATCAAAAAAATTGCAAAGAAAACAAAAGTTACATGGAAATTAGGGAACAAAAAAATTGCGAAAATTGTAAAACAAAAGAAAACCGGAAAACCATATGCTGTTATTCAAGGAGTAAAAAAGGGAAAGACAACACTTCTTGCACGTTACAAACATGGGAAAAAAATCCGTAAACTTACCTGCCGCATCACAGTTCTTGCTGCAAAAAAAGCTACACCACAAAAAAATGTGGCTGTCCCATCCAGTACGGCTTCGCCTTCGCAGGCACCAAACAGGGCTCCCGCTATAACACTGACTCCAGTGCCAACCGCCACTCCTACCCCGACATGGGTTACTACCTGGGGTACAGCAGAAGAAAAATGCGATGTTACATCCAACGCAATGCCTCAAATTGCTTTAGAAGATTCTACAGTAAGACAGGTTATTAAAGTAACTACAACCGGAAGTAAAATCCGTTTCCGCTTAAGCAACCAATATGGCGGAAGGGATGTCACGATTAAATCAATGCACATAGCGAAGCAGGTGAAGGCATCGAATCCTGAAATCAACACCGATACAGATGCCACCGTAACATTCGAAGGAAAAGAAAATTTTATTATTCCAAAAGGAAAGGTAATTCAAACTGACGCTATTGATTTTCCCGTAGAAGCACTGGAAAATGTAGCCATTTCCACTTTTTTTGGTGAAACGCCGACCACAAACATTACCGGACACCGCGGTGCCCGTGCTACAACCTACCAGGTCTCCGGTAATCAAGTTTCAGCCAATACTTTTAGTAATTATAAGAAAACAACCAGCTGGTTCTTTTTAGCAGACGCATCTCTTCTCTCTGCAAATGGAAGTAAAGCGGTTGTCTGTTTTGGTGATTCCATTACCGATGGCTATGGCACCGATGCCACCTACTTGGGCAAAAAACCAGATTCCTACACTCGCTGGGGAGATTACTTTGCCAAACGGTTAAAAGCAAATAAAGGAACCGAAAATGTATCTGTTATAAACGAGGGAATTGGTTCAAATTCCATTCTCGGCTCGTATCCAACGGATGCGGGAAAAAACCGATTCAACCGTGATTTATTAGAACACGACGGTGTTGCTTACTGTATAATTTTATTTGGCGTCAATGATTTGGATAAGCTTCAAAATACGGACAAATACAATTTGCTTTTGCCGGAATATCAAAAGATGATTGAAACTTGTCATAAAAACAACATCAAAGTTTATGGTGCACCAATCCTTCCTTTTGGCACAAGCAGTTTTTATAGTGAAAATTCAGAAAAAGTAAGACAACTTATCAATCAGTGGATGCGTTCATCCGAGTCTGGCGTAGATGGCATCATTGATTTTGAAAATGCCGTTGCCGATCCGGCAAATCCGCAAAATTTATTAGCCAAATATACAAACAAAGATGATGGCATCCATCCTTATAATGGCTATCAGGTGATGGCAAATGCCATTGACTTAAATCTTTTCCAATAAATACAATTGATAAGTAATATAGAAAAAGGCGTTCGAGATCAACTATGATTCCAACGCCTTTTTTATTCTATTCTTCTGTCGCACCAAATTCACTTAACTGTAACCCTTCATTTCGGTCAAGCGCCGTCTGAACACTCCACGGATGGGTAAACAAAAGGAGTGGTCTGTCATGCAGATCTTTTACCTTCTTTGTATCGGACGTAACCGAAAGTGCCGCTACATCGATATCCTTATTTTCAATCCAGCGTACATGCTCATACGGAAGCTGTTCCATACGGATTTCTACATTATACTCATTTTCCAAACGGTACTGAAGCACCTCAAACTGCAGGACGCCTACAACACCCACAATAATCTCTTCCATGCCGGTATTAAATTCCTGAAAAATCTGAATCGCACCTTCCTGTGCAATCTGTGAAATTCCTTTCATAAACTGTTTACGCTTCATCGTATCCACCTGACGGACTCTTGCAAAATGCTCCGGTGCAAATGTTGGGATTCCTTCAAAGCGAACCGGCGTTTTTCCTTTATACAATGTATCTCCAATCGAGAAAATACCCGGGTCAAAAACGCCGATAATATCACCGGCATATGCCTCCTCGACATGTTTTCTCTCTTGTGCCATCATCTGCTGTGGCTGTGCAAGACGAATCTTTTTGCCACCCTGCACATGCATAACTTCCATGCCTGCCTCAAACTTACCGGAGCAGATACGCATAAAAGCAATTCGGTCACGATGGGCCTTATTCATATTTGCCTGAATCTTAAATACAAATGCCGAAAATTCATCCGAGAATGGGTCTACCACCTCGCCACCGGATGTACGAGGCAGCGGAGATGTTGTCATATCCAGGAAATGCTGCAAAAAGGTTTCTACACCAAAGTTTGTCAGTGCCGAACCAAAAAATACCGGCGAAAGCTGTCCGGCACGAACCTTTTCCAAATCAAAGGCATCGCTTGCTCCATCCAGCAATTCAATTTCATCAACTAAAATATCGTGGTATTCTTTCGTAATCAAATCATCCAAACCGGCATCCCCAAGACTTGCCTCTACCATCTCTACTTTATGTCCATTGTCCCCCGCAATAAATCGGGAAATGGTCTTTGTGTTACGGTCATACACACCTTTAAAGTTCTTTCCGGAACCAATCGGCCAGTTCACCGGACAAGTGCGGATACCAAGCACATTCTCAATCTGGTCAATCAATTCAAACGGATCCATCGCCTCACGGTCCATCTTGTTAATAAACGTAAAAATTGGAATCCCGCGCATGACACAAACCTTAAATAACTTAATCGTCTGTGCCTCAACACCTTTAGAGCCGTCAATTACCATCACGGCTGAATCTGCTGCCATCAACGTACGGTAAGTATCTTCCGAGAAATCCTGATGTCCCGGTGTATCCAGAATATTGATGCAAAAACCATCATAATTAAACTGCAGAACCGAACTTGTTACCGAAATACCTCTTTCCTTTTCAATTTCCATCCAGTCAGAAACCGCATGTTTCGCCGCTTTTCTTCCTTTTACCGAACCAGCTAGATTAATTGCTCCTCCATATAAAAGAAATTTCTCCGTCAATGTCGTCTTTCCGGCATCCGGGTGGGAAATAATCGCAAAAGTACGTCTTTTCTCGATTTCCTGTCTCTGTGAATCACTCATAAAATCCTCCATTCTGTCATGGATATGCTATCCATCCGCTGATTTTCAATCGATATACAACAAATGAGCTCTGACACATATGTATCAGAGCTCTTCAAGCTGGGCTACAAGGATTCGAACCTTGAAATGCTGGAGTCAGAGTCCAGTGCCTTACCATTTGGCGATAGCCCAATCACAACCACAAGCGATATTATACATGAATCCTTTTCGGAATGCAAGCATTATTTTTAAATTTTTCAAAAAAATTTTTATTTACCCAATTTATGGTTTTTTTCACCATATAAACGCACTGCTGTACTCTTCTCTACCGTGTAGGTCTGAACCTGACAATTCGTAGGAAATTTCATGCCTAATGACTTTGCACGCGCAAACAAATCATCATATGAAATTGTCACGTCTGCTTCCTGCTTTTTCAGTGCTAAATTTTCTTTTTCTAATACATCAATCTGAGACGCCAGTTTATACACTTGTTTATTCAAAAGCACTTCCTGATTTTCCATACGAACAATTTGGAAACAACTTAGAATCAAAACAAGGGATGCTGCACTTGCAATAATCCACTGTTTAATAAACTTTCTTTTCTTCTTCTGTTTTTCCACGTCAACAATTTTTACTTTTTTCCCCGTATTCACAATTTGTATGGCGGTATTTCCCACCACGTAATCCATCGTAACTTTCACAATATCCTCCGTTTTTCTGAACAATTAACCCAAAGTATCCCATTATTTCTTTTGTTTTGGCTCCTCCGTAGCCTCCACAATCAACATCGTAATTGCACCGGAACGGCTGGTATAATGCTCATCTGCGTACTGGTCAATTCTCTGAATCACTTTATCTTCTAACGTAATATTGACCCGTTTTTTCATCTATCAGCCCTCCAATCCTCATTCTATGTGTAATTTATACACATGATATATTTATATTATACACACTTTTGATGTAGAGTTCAACCATTTTCTGTGGAATTTTCACAAAAAAAAGAAAGTTCAATCGAATCGAGACGGGATAACGCTTTGCGTTATAGTCTCTCTCGAATTGAACTTCCTTTTTTGCTTATATAATTAGCCGAGGGCTCGAAGAAAAAAAAGAGTGGCTCCTTTTTAGAGTCACTCTTTTTTTAATATGAAAGCGCGAGACGGGACTCGAACCCGCGGCCCCAACCTTGGCAAGGTTGTGCTCTACCAACTGAGCCACTCGCGCACTTCTTAAACACAAGTGCTATTATACTGAATAACTGCCTGCATGTCAAGAAGTTTTTTTCATTCCTTATCGTTATTTTTCTCAGTATCAAAATACCAATAAATACCATACCGCTCATCATTTAGTGTATTAAACGGAACAAACTGTAGTCCATTTTCAAATGTCGTATCAGCATCCGTTCCTTTCAGATGAAACGACAAGGTTTCGCTTTCCGTATCACGTACTAGATAACGTTCTATATGACTGACAAACTCATTCACAGAGGTCTCTTTTTGAATCGTCAGCGTTTCATTATCAAGCAGTTCTGTCGTTTTTGGTTCACCATACGCAATTGTGTCTTTCCGGCACTCATTTCCTACTACCTTATAAAGAGGTGCGGTAAGGTCAATTCCCGCCCATGTCGCCTCTCCCATCTTTTCTTTTCCAAGTTTTGCAGCCAGAACCGTCGGTCCGTACCGAAAAGCAAACACGGCATCCTGATCCAAAAGTCCAACAGACTCCACTGACATCGGATATTTTGCCATTATCACATCACCATCCTCCCAGTTACGCTCCAATAAAACATACTCGCTATTACCGGCTGCTGTCATTTTCTCCGCGCCATTTACATAAATCGTGGCTTCCCCATGCATCCAATCCGGGATCCGAAGCGCAATCGCCACATCCGATATTTCTTTGTCATGCAATGCATTTAACACAAAAGAAATCTCCTCTGATTTTGTCACATCCGACTTCTGTGTAAGCACAAGATTCTTTTCCTCCCAAGTCACTTTTGAAGCGACATATTGATTTACAAGCAGCGTATCATTGGCACGAAAATAAATACTGTCGCCCAGTTTCGTGAAATTCTCCATGCCACTTCCGGTACAGCACCAGAACATATTCTTCTCAGGCTCCTCCTCACCAAACGTTTTGTAATACCCGGTTGCCATCGGCGTAAAATAAGATGCTGCTCCACTCTCCGTTTTTACCGCTCCCATAATCGCATTCCGCAAAGTTGTCTCATAATAATCGGCATACTCCTTTTTCCTTGTTGCCTTAAATAGCTCTTTTGCAAGTTTTAACATATTGTGCGCACAACAGCTCTCACAATTTGTCTGCGTACGAATCTCATCCAAATGATAATCTTTCCGAAAATGCTCCATCACACTGATGCCGCCGGTAACAAAAGAATGTCGTTTGACAACCATTTCAAAAAATTTCTCAGCATCCACAAGATATGCTTCATCTTCCTGTTTTGCCTCCCCCAGCTGTTTTAACACATTATATCGCTTAATCGCACCGATAAACTTAGGAATCTGGGTATTCGCATGCTTTCCATCCAGGCAGTTTTTTTCACCTTTCGCAGCCATCAAAAAAAGTGCTTTCTCATCAAATTTCTGCGCCGCCTCCAAATGGTGCTTATTATGACTGTGGGAATACAGTTCATACAAACAATCATTCATGCCGCCATATTCCGTCTCCAATACCTTTTGATTCGTTTTTAAATCCCATTTACTCACACGCTCATAAATCCAGTCACCCAATTTTTCCGCAACCAAAAGAGCTGTTTCATTTCCCGTATATTTATAAGTATCTACAAGACCGGCAAGAACCTTATGCATATTATACCATGGAACCCACGTCTCGCCCTTTTTCTTTCCCTCCAAAATATCAAACTGCTTCTCAACATCCTCTTTATCTTCCACTTTTGCCCCAAAAAGGAACCCGGTGCCAAGTTTCTTCTGACATTCTTCCAAACCGGCAATTAACGTCTGAGATTTTTCTTTCAGTTCTTTATCACCAGTCACCTTCACCGCCTGTGCAAGAGCCGTAAGATAATGGCCGACACAATGACCGCCAAGCAAACTATCTTCCCATCCGCCATACGGTCTGACACCCTTTGTATCAATCCCTGCTGTCGTTCGAAATCCAGCCAGTAGGCGCGCAGTATCCATTTTTTTTAAGAAAGCTATATCCGACTTCTGAGCAGACAAATAATAATTGTCTAAAATCTGTACTTTGTCTAACTCAAATGGTTCAGTCCAGCCCATCTCATTCTCCGTCAAAACACAAATTGAAATATCCTGATTCATAAAAAATCCTCCCTTTGTTTTTGTAACTAATCAAATTTTTTTAATTCTTCATACAGCCTGTGAACGGGAAGACCAACCACATTGAAGTAGTCCCCCTCAATTCCTTCAATAAACTTGCCAAACAAGCCTTGAATGCCATATGCTCCGGCTTTATCATATGGTTCTTCGGTCGAAATATAAGCCTCAATCTCATTTTCTGTCATCGGCGCTACATTCACCTTCGTTCCCTCAGCAAATGATGACGCAGATACCATATCATCTGATTTTGCAATCACCGTAACACCGGTATACACCATATGACTTTTTCCCTGTAATTTATAAATCATTTCTCTCGCTTCTTCTTTATCTGCCGGTTTTCCAAGAATTTTTCCATCAATCGAAACAACCGTATCCGCACCAATAATGATTCCTTCTTCTACCTGCCCGGCAACTGCCATCGCTTTTTGATATGACAATTCTTTCGTCACTTCTGCCGGCTCATTTTTTATGATTACTTCTTTGGTGTCCGATACAAGCACCTCAAAAGGAACCTCCAACATCTGAAGCAATTCTTTCCGTCTCGGAGAGCCGGATGCCAAAATCATTCGTTTCATTTTTCTTCCTTTCTACTAAAACAAACGCTGCTCCCTATCGTTTAGGGAACAGCGCGTTACATACAAAATCATGCACTTATGCAAAATATTTTACACCGCTCTTGAAAATCTTCTGATCCTGGTCGCCATAAATATTTACGGCAACACCATCACCGCGGCGCTCGGAATGTGCCATCTTACCAAGAACACGTCCATCCGGACTGGTAATACCTTCAATTGCACAATAAGAACCATTCGGGTTAAAGTCTTCATCCATGGTTGGATTTCCATCAATATCTACATACTGTGTCGCAACCTGTCCGTTTGCAAACAATTTCTGAATCCACTCATCACTTGCCACAAAACGTCCCTCACCATGAGAAGCCGGAATCGAATATACTCCGCCAAGTTCTGCCTCCTGAAGCCATGGCGATTTATTCGTAACCACTTTTGTATAAACGGTCTTCGACACATGACGTCCAATACTGTTTGTCGTCAATGTCGGCGAGTCGGAAAGCTGTGTCGCAATCTTACCGTAAGGAACCAAACCAAGTTTAATCAACGCCTGGAATCCGTTACAAATACCAAGTACCAAACCGTCTCTCTCATCTAACAGTTCATGAACGGCATCTTTAATCTTTTCATTACGGAAAATGGAGGTAATGAATTTTGCCGAACCATCCGGCTCATCACCGGCACTAAATCCGCCGGCAAACATCAAAATCTGGGACTCACGGATTGCCTTTTCAAAAGCATCTACACTGTCCGTGATGTTCTGCTCCGTCATATTTTTAAATACAATGCTCTTTGTATCAGCACCTGCTGCCTGGAACGAAAGAGCGGTATCATACTCACAGTTTGTTCCCGGGAATACCGGAATAAATACGGAAGGTTTTGCCACTTTATGTTTGCATACATAAATGTCTTTCGTATCGTAAAGTCCGGTATTGATTTCTTTGTCTTCCACACCGGAACGGGTAGGGAATACTTTTTCCAAAGTGCCACTCCAAGCCGAAAGTGCTTCCTCCATGGAAATCACTTCATCATCACACTCAAACTGCGGTTTATCCAATGTCTTACCAATCTTATCATAAGAAACACCGGCAGCATCCAGCACAGCCAAATCCTCTTCATCAATCTCTGCTACAATTTCACCATAACCCGGTGTAAAGAAATATTCTTTTGGTTTATGTTTGCAGAATTTAGCACCAATCTTATTACCAAATGCCATCTTCGCAACGGCATCGGCAACACCGTTGCCATCAACTGCCTGTGCGGAACGAATTACACCATCACGCATCAGTTTCGTAATCTTCTCATACTGACTCATAATAAATGCAAAATCCGGAAGGTCATACTCATCCTTCTGAATTGTGAATTTCACAAGACGGCTTCCTACTTTTTTCAGTTCGTTTGTTACAACATCCGAAATCTCAGCCACATCAACAGCAAAGGAGCAAAGGGTAGGCGGTACATCAATATCGTTAAAGGTACCGGACATACTATCTTTACCACCAATGGACGGAAGACCAAGTTTAATCTGTGCATCATATGCACCTAACAAAGCTGCCATCGGCTCGCCCCAGCGTTTTGCATCCTCTGTCATACGTTTGAAATATTCCTGGAATGTAAAACGGATTTTGCGGAAATCACCACCGGCTGACACAATCTTAGCAACCGAAGTAAGCACTGCATATTCTGCTCCATGATATGGGCTCCAGCTCATCAAATACGGATCCATGCCATAACTCATCATCGTAACCGTATCACATTTACCGTCAAGTACCGGAAGTTTAGCAATCATAGTCTGCGTTGGTGTTAACTGATATTTACCACCATATGGCATATTGACCGTGCAGGCACCAATGGAACTGTCAAACATTTCCACAAGACCTTTCTTTGAACATGCATTTAAACTGCTAAGTTTTTTCAAGAAAGCATCTTTGAAACTGTCTACTTTTTCTGTCTTTGTCAAATAATTATCTGCTTTTTTCGGGCTTTCTACAACAACGTCTGTCTCCTGATGAGCACCGTTTGTATCTAAGAAAGCACGAGAAATATTTACAATTTCTTTACCACGCCATTTCAACACAAGACGAGGAGATTTGGTAACAGTCGCTACGCAGACTGCCTCTAAGTTTTCTTCCTCTGCATAGGCAAGCATCTTATCAACATCTTTCGGGTCAACAACGATTGCCATACGCTCCTGAGACTCAGAAATAGCAAGTTCTGTTCCGTCGAGACCGGCATATTTCTTTGGTACCTTGTCCAAATCTACGGTCAAACCATCTGCAAGTTCACCAATCGCTACGGAAACACCACCGGCACCAAAGTCATTACATTTCTTAATCAGACGGCTGACTTCTTCGCGGCGGAAAAGTCTCTGAATCTTACGCTCAGTCGGCGCATTACCTTTCTGCACCTCTGCACCGCAGGTATCAATCGATGCTGTGTTATGTGCTTTTGAAGAACCGGTTGCACCACCACATCCGTCACGACCGGTACGTCCGCCAAGAAGAATAATGATGTCATCCGGATCAGAGTTCTCACGAATTACATTTTTTCTTGGAGCAGCACCCATAACGGCACCAATCTCCAAACGTTTTGCAACATAATTTGGATGATATACTTCATCCACAAGTCCGGTTGCCAAACCAATCTGGTTACCATATGAGCTGTAACCTTTGGCAGCTCCTGTCACAATCTTACGCTGGGAAAGCTTTCCTTCCATCGTCTCTTTCTGAGATTTTGTCGGGTCAGCCGCACCTGTCACGCGCATTGCCTGATAAACATAGCCACGTCCTGACAACGGATCACGAATTGCACCGCCAAGACAGGTAGCAGCTCCACCAAACGGCTCAATTTCTGTTGGGTGGTTATGTGTTTCATTCTTAAAGAATACAAGCCACTCTTCTGTTTCCGGACCATTTCCATGATCGATTTCAACTGGTACAACAATCGAGCAGGCATTAATCTCATCCGACACTTCCATGTCTTCCAATTTACCTTCTGCACGAAGTTTCTTCATACCAAGAAGCGCGATATCCATCAGAGAAACAAATTTGTCATCTCTGCCCTGATACATTTCATCATGTGCTTTTTTGTATTCATTGTATGTCTTTTCAACCGGTGCTTTGTAATCACCATCTTCAAACGTTACATTTTTTAACTCTGTGAGGAACGTCGTATGACGGCAGTGATCCGACCAGTATGTATCCAACACGCGGATTTCCGTCATCGACGGGTCTCTTTTTTCTTCTCCATGAAAATAATTCTGGATGTGAAGAAAATCTTTAAACGTCATTGCCAGACCAAGTGAATCGTACAATGCCTTTAACTCATCCTCCGGCATATCCTTAAAGCCATCAAAAATCTTAACATCTGCCGGCTCCTCAAAAACAGTTACCAAAGTTTCAGGAACTACTTCATCTGTTTCACGGGAATCTACCGGATTAATACAATACGATTTGATACGTGCTAATTCATCCTCGGAAATATCACCGGATAACACATATGTTGTCGCAGACCGGATAATCGGCTCTTCTTTTTCATTTAACAGTTTCACACACTGCTCTGCCGAATCGGCACGCTGGTCGAACTGTCCCGGTAAATATTCCACAGAGAACACTTTGTCATTCTCTTTTTTCGGGAATCTTCCCTCATAAATATCATCTACCGGTGGTTCTGAAAACACTGTAACAAGTGCTTTTTTGTATACATCTTCGGAAATTGATTCCACATCATAACGAATCAACACACGCACTTCACTGAGCGTATCAATTCCAAGATAACTCTTAAGCTCCTGTTTCAACTCCTTTGCCGCTACGGCATAAGGTTCTTTTTTTTCAACATAAATCCGTTTTACGTCTGCCATGACATCCTCCATTTTCTGCTGTATTAAATGATATTATAAATTACTTTAATTACTGCTGTGTCGAACTATCTGTTGTCAGATAACCAATTGTAACTCTGCCCTTCCAGTAACTCTGTGTTGTTGCGGTATACTCTGCTTTAATTGTGTTTTTGTAAACCGCATCAAACTGTGTATCTTCTTCCTGAGAAATAACAGTCTCGCACTGCTTGTTGTAAGCGGCCGGGTCATTGTTATTTACCATCTTAATCACATAATAAGCATCTTTTGTCTCAATTAAACCGGATACTGCACCATTTTTCATTGTTTTCACAGTCTTGCGTGTAGCATTGTCCAGAAAATCCGTATCGGTTTCAATCAAATCTTTTGTCGAATAAGAAATTCCTTTGTTGTTATCATCGACTTTGTCATTGTCTTTGTCCGTAATAACATCTTTTGTAAAATCTTTTGCGCTTGCTGCTTTTTTCTGCAAAGCAATCATATCTTTCTTACCCTGTTCAAGTGTCTTTGCATCTTTATCCTTTGTCTTATTATCACTGCCGGTTTCTGTCTTGGCAAATGTATAATACTGCAAAGTATACTGACGATAAGATTTTTTATCGACAGATTTCTTTAACTTGTCCTTGTCGATTTTCAAAGTGGAAACAATAGAATCTTTATATTTCTCACCAAGTTTATCTTTCTCTTTTACAGTTGTAATCGTTGCCTCATCCAGACCTTTCATCGCTTTCTGGGAATCTGTCATATTCTTTCTTGCGTTCTTGACATCTTCTTTAATTGTCTTTTTCTCTTCATCTGTTAAAGTCATACCCTTTTTCTGTGCGCACATATACAAAATCTCACGTTTTTTCAACGTCTGCATAATCTGCTTTTTGTAAAGTGCTGCATAGGTATCACCATCTTCTGTCGTATCGGACCAGTCAAATGACATGCCATACATCTGATACATACTTGCCATTGCTTCTGCCTGGTAAATATCGTACATTGCTTCCGGATAATTTATCGTATGTGTTACAGTCTTCCCATCCGCATCTTTTCCTTCTACCGTCAAAATTGCTCTCGGACGAAGATTCACATAACATACCCCGCCGCCAAGCACTGCTACAAGGATGATGCCAACAAGAATCAAAATCATATTCTTACTCAGTCCTCTGCTCTGTTTCACTGTGGACTGTGTAGCATTTTCCCCACCATTTTTCATAATTTTCTTTGCGCTATTCATTTTCTTTCAGCCTCCATAGATTAGTAATGCAAAGGGGGCAAAGAGATTTGACCCCAATATTCTTGTATTCTACCATAAAAAAACAAGGTTCGCAATAAGTACCACAAACATTTCACATATTGAAATAAAAAAAACTGCTGACCCATTAAGATCAACAGTTTTGTATGAAATGCAGGAGATGGGACTTGAACCCACACGATATTGCTACCACAGGCACCTGAAGCCTGCGCGTCTGCCAATTCCGCCACTCCTGCGAACAAATGATATATTATCAAATGTAGGGGAAAATGTCAATTACTTTTTTTCGGTTGTTTGTGTCAAGTGTTCGTTGGCACTTTTTTTGTTTTCCGTAATTCCGTAGAAAAGCTTTGCGTCTCGTGGGCACTCTCGCTCGTTGAGTGCGTAGCGGTATGGGCACTGAAACTACCAGTGCCACATACCGACGTACTCAAACCCACGAGTCACAAAGTTTTTCTACGGAATTACTGGAACCCAAAGAACTAACAGCAAATATTTGGCACGAACACCCAAAAAAGCGCCGGAACCCAAAAAACAGTAGTCTCTCTAGAATTCCCCCCACGCAATCTTACAATAAGAAACTGAAGTTTTGTATCTCATATTGTTCGTGGAGTTTCATTTTCATTTGTTTGATGCTAATCGATTTGGAATTCCAGTATTTATCAGGAAAAGTTTTGCAGGAAGTGGGTACAAATGCGCAAGTATCAGGCATGTGTCTTTTACATGCCGATACTTCTGCGGATTTGTCCAAGCGGGAGCGCCCGCTAACTGCAAACTTTTCCGGATAAATTACTGGAAACCAAAAACATTTCACCAAACACATAAAAATCCCCCCACTCAACAATTTTTTTGCACAAATCCCCCACAATATGCTATACTAATATCTATCAATAAACGGACCTTGGTCCCTACATATACAGAAAGGAAAGACTATGACAATCAATCCGGGAATGTTAATTTTCTGTCTGTTGGATTCATCAATTGCCTTTCTCCTTGTTTTCTTCGTATCCCGTGCGAAATTCGGGGGCGAAAAAAGTATGCTTGCCAGAGTAATTAGTGCCATCCTCGGCACACTGGTTTTTATCGTTCACTTTGGTGTACTGATTTGGTTTAACACAGAGCCTGTTACAATTAGTGCCGCCGGCAAAGCAGTCGTTTATGCTGCGCCAATTGTATTAAGTATTCTGATGATTATACTGACCTTACTTTCTCAGCCGCCGAAAAAAGAAAATGAAGAGGAAACAGAAGAATCCGAGAACGACACGGAAGAAACCGCAACGGCAGAAACAAATGAAGGAACGGCAGCCAAATAATCAGCTGTGCCGTTCCTTTTTCGTTGTTTTGCAGCAATTTCAGAAATTTTCTACATATATTTCTTCAAATGTTTTTTCTTAATCTTTGAGATGTTGCAGGCAAATATAATCGCAACAACTTTTTTCTTGCTGTTTAAGTAAAAACGGATTCGATACTTGCCATAAACTGCATCTCCATAAGTTTTTACTTTGTTTTTCTTAAGACCTTTCATTTTGCTAAATGGGTCTTTTGATGTACATTTTTTCCAAGTCAGTTCTCCATAGGCTTTTTGAACCTTTGTCTTGGATGCACCAATTTTAATACCGCGGGCTGTTGCTTTTTTCTTACTTCCGCCCTTCCACTGTCCATTCCATGCATAACCATGGCTGTAGCCATAACGCTGACAGAAATTCACAAAGTTCTCTGAATTAAATTTACTGAAATCTTTCTTTGCCATTTTTGCAACAACCGTAATTTCGCAGGTTTTTGTGATGCCGTCAACTGCTGCCGTAATTACCGTTTTACCTTTTTTGAGTGCTTTAATTTTTCCGGTTTCATCCACCTTAGCAATTTTTTCATTGGCACTTGTCCAGGTAACTGTTGAAGTCGTTCCCGTTATCACAGGCTTTAATGTTTTTCCTACCATCAAAACCGCTGATTTTCTGCTTATCGCAATTTTGGTCACATCTACCGGCTCCGGCGTAACCGTTGGCTCCGCACTTGGCTCTGTACTTGGTTCAACACTTGGAGATGCGGATGGTGTCACCGTAGGTGTCGGTGTTGGTTCGCCAATTTCGGTCGGTGGAGTTTGTCCACTTCCATTTTCCTCCGCACGGGCAGGAATGGCATATCCTGTCCACAATCCAAGCACTAAAGATGCACTTACGATTGCGCTTACAATTCTTTTTCTACTCTTTTGCATTGTCTTTTGCCCCTTTCCAATTCTACGATTTTTATTTTATCCTTATCATTGTATCATAATTGAAAACTGTGTCAAATGTATTCCAACACAAAATTTAGTTCTGCAATATCTAGTCTAACTCTACAGCACCGGTATAAAGCTGATAATATCTTCCTCTTTTTGCCAGCAGTTCTTCGTGTGTTCCACGCTCAATAATCTCGCCCTGCTCCAATACCATAATGCAGTCAGCATTACGAACGGTAGATAATCGGTGGGCAATTACAAATGTTGTACGGTTTTTCATCAAGCGCTCCATTCCGTGGTCGATATGCATTTCGGTACGGGTATCGACAGAACTTGTTGCCTCATCCAGCACAAGAATCGGTGCCAGTGACAGAGCTGCACGGGCAATATTCAAAAGCTGGCGCTGCCCCTGACTTAAGTTTGTTCCATCTCCCTCAAGTACGGTATCGTAGCCGTCCTCAAGACGCATGATAAACGAATGAGCACTTGCCGTTTTCGCAGCCTGTTCTACTTCCTCATCCGTTGCATCCGGTCTTCCGTAGCGGATATTTTCACGCACGGTTCCACTGAACAAATGCGTATCCTGTAAAACCATCGCAATATTTTCACGGAGCGAACGGCGTTTATATTTTTTCACATCAATGCCGTCAATCGTAATTGTTCCTTCCTGAATATCATAAAAACGATTCAGTAAGTTTGTAATGGTCGTCTTTCCGGCACCGGTAGAACCAACAAATGCCACTTTCTGTCCGGCATGAGCATACAAGTTGATATCTTTTAAAATAACTTTATTTTCATCATAGCCAAAGTTTACGTGCTCCATAATCACTTCGCCCTTGACATCTTTCATTTCAACGGCATCTTCATCATCGGCTTGTTCCACATCCGCATCCATTACCGTAAATACACGCTCTGCACCGGCAAGTGCCGAGAAAATCGTATTTACCTGCATGGAAATTTCATTAATCGGGCGGCTGAACTGTCTGGAATAATTAACAAACACCGTCAGACCACCGATAGAAAGTCTTCCAAAATAACAAAGCAGACCACCAATTGCTGCCGTCAGACCATAGCAGACCTGACCGATATTTCCCATAACCGGTCCCATAATGCCGCCAAAAAACTGTGCTTTAATCTGTTTTTCACGAAGGTCATTGTTTAAATCTACAAATTCTTCCACTGCCTTGTCCTCGTGGCAGAAAACTTTTACAACCTTCTGACCGGTAACAGTCTCTTCAATGTAACCATTCAAATCACCAAGCGCACTCTGCTGTTCACGGTAATAACGGGAACTTCTTTTGGCAATACTTCCACCTGCCTTAACCATAACAGGAACCATGACAATGGTAAGAAGAGCAAGCCAGACATTTAAGCATATCATGATAATGGTTGTTCCGATAATACTGATTGCACCGGAAATCAACTGAATAACCGTATTATTTAATAATTCACCAATCATATCAATATCATTGGTAAACCGGCTCATAATATCTCCGGTTGCATTTGTGTCAAAATAGCGAACCGGCATATCCTGCAAATGGTCGAACAAATCTTTACGGATACGAATCAGCGCACGCTGGGAAACACCAATCATAATACGCTGCTGCAAATAGTTTGCAAGCACTCCGACGCCGTAAATAACCAACATGGTAAGTACACCTTTCAAAAGTGTCCATGTACCATCTGCCAGCACTGTACTAAAATCTAAATTTTTATTTTTCAAAGAAGCAACTTGTAACGCCGTTTTGCCAAGCTGGTCAACAATCGGTTTTAACATATAAGAACCGGCTAATGTTGCTCCACTGAACACAAGCACAAAGACAAGTGCCAGTACAACAAGCATCTTATCTTTTCCCATATATTCAAGAAGTCTTTTAATGGTAGCACGTGATTCTTTTGGCTTGCCACCCATCATATGTCTCGGGCCGCCCGGTCCATGTTTTGGTCCCGGTCCCATGCCGCCATGTGGCTGATTTTTTGCCTGACTCATCCTGCCACCTCCTCTTTGCTTCTCTGTGAATAATAAATTTCCTGATATGTTTCACAGGATTCTAATAATTCTTTGTGCGTTCCCTGTCCAACAATCTGTCCTTCATCCATAACAAGAATCCGGTCAGCATCCTCAACAGAAGAAATACGCTGCGCAATAATCAATTTTGTTGTATCTTTTAAAGTCGTTGAAAAACTCTTCCGAATCTGCGCCTCAGTCGCTGTATCTACTGCACTGGTACTGTCATCCAAAATAAGGATTTTCGGTTTCTTAAGCAGTGCTCTCGCAATACAAAGACGCTGTTTTTGTCCACCGGAAACATTGACACCGCCCTGTCCAAGTTCACGGTCATATCCATCTGAGAACTCACTGACAAAGCCATCTGCCTGTGCTGCCTTTGCAGCCTCTTTCACCTGTTCATCCGTTGCCTCTTCATCGCCCCAGCGGAGATTTTCCATAATACTGCCGGAAAACAGCGTATTTTTCTGAAGCACCATCGCAACGCCGTCACGCAGATGATTCAGTGAATACTCTTTTACATTCATGCCATCTACTAACACTTCCCCTTCATCACAGTCATACAGACGTGGAATCAGCTGCACAAGAGAACTTTTTCCGGAACCTGTCGAGCCGATAATACCAACCACTTCGCCCGGTTTCGCTGTAAAATTAATACTCTGCAAAACATTTTTCTTATGTTTTTTATAATAACGGAAGCAGACATTTTTAAATTCGATTTCACCGGATGTCACCAAGCGGTCTTTCTCGGATGCATTGTCATCATTTAAGTCAATGTCCGTATCTAACACTTCCAAAATACGGTGAGAAGATGCCATTGCACGGGAACCCTGAATCATAATCATAGAAACCATCATAAGCGACATCAGTATCTGCGTTACATAAGTAGTAAATGCTGTAAGGTTTCCAACCGGCATATCGCCAATCAAAATCTGCTGACCACCAAACCAGACAACGGCCATAACCGTAAGGTTCATTGCCAGCGTCATAATCGGCATCGTGAGAATAACAACCTTCATCGCACGAAGTGTTTTATCTTTTAATTCGTTGTTCGCACGGTCAAAGGTCTCTTTTTCAAAATCATCACGCACAAAAGATTTTACAACACGCTGGTTTGTGATATTTTCCTGGATTCTTGAATTGAGTCCGTCAATCTTTGTCTGCATCACGTCAAACCGCGGAAATGCAGTCTTCATAACAAACGCAAGTGCAATAATCAAAACCGGAATTACGACACAGAAAACCAGTGCCAGTTTCGCATTCATAAGAAACGCCATAATCAAACCACCAATTAACATACCAGGTGCACGCAAAAGCATACGAAGTCCCATGCTCAAGACATTCTGAATGTTCGTAATATCATTTGTTAATCGCGTCACTAAAGAACCGGTTGAAAATTTTTCGATATTGGCAAAGGAAAATTTCTGCACTTTTGCAAAAACATCTCTTCGCAAATCACCGGCAAAATTTACAGATGCCTTTACCGCAAAATAAGCACCAAGCACGCCACCCATCATCATAAGAAGAGCCGTTCCAATCATAGCTGCTCCTATCCCGATAATGTAAGCAGGTCCTTTTGCTGCCACCGTAACATCCTGCCCACATCCATAGTTAATAATCATAGACATTAATTTCGGCAGAATGATTTCGCCAAGCACTTCCACAATCATAAAGATTGGTCCAAGGATAAATGCTGACTTATACGGAATTACATATTTTTTATACTGTTTCATTTTGTCCCTCCATCGCTGCATTTTTTAATCGTTCCATATTTTCATAAATACGATCAAAGTAATCACATAACTGTTCTTTTTCGCTTTCCGAGAATCCCACATACATCTGTTCATCTAACATATCAAAAAAGTCACAGCTTTCTTCTACCAGTTTCCGACCTTTTTTCGTCAATTCTACAAAATTACGGCGGTTATCTTCTTCACGCATCTTTTGTGTAATGTATTCGGACTTTTTCAACGCCTTCAGTGCAACGGCAACTGTCGCCGGCGAAATTTCCAAAAATTTAGCAAGTTCTACCTGAGATGCAAAAGAATGTTTCGCAAGCGTCATCAGAAGACGATGTTGTGCTCTGTGAATCCCGGTTCCTTCCAGATTACACTCCAGCATCCTGCGATGCATCTGATTCATCACAATCATGCGGTGCGTAATATCACGGGAACGAATCTTCTTTTTTTTCTGTTCCTGCAAAGTTTTTCACCTCCAAATCATTCTATATCTAATCAATAGCCATTTAATCATTAGCACACAAACTGTTAGCATCTTAATGTTTATACCAGATTTTTGTGCCAATGTCAATAACAAATGAAACTTTTCACATATTGTTCATAAAATATACTAATCTATGTCTAACGAGGATTTTTTATGGATTATGGCAAATTAAATATACACGTTGTGTCAGATAACTCAGGCTTTCCGATTCCTGATGCCACCGTGCAGATTACCTCAGAAAACGAACCGGAAAGCATTATAGAGGAAGCTGTCACCAATAACGTGGGACAATTAAATGACATTGAACTTACCGCACCGCCGGTGGATTACAGCATGACCCCTTCTGCAAACAAACCGTATTCGGAATACACCATCACGATCTCCGCTTCCGGTTTTGAATCGGTCGAAATTAATGGAGCAGAAATTTTTTCCGGTGAGACAGCCATTCAGAACGCTTCTCTGCTTCCTCTTGCCACAGGCGAAACCGACAGTGCGGAACTTTTTGTCATTCCCGACCATACACTATGGGGCGATTACCCGCCAAAAATACCGGAAAGTGAAATCAAAACGGTGGAAGGAACCGGAGAAATTGTATTAAGCCGTGTTGTCATCCCGGAGTATGTTGTTGTTCATGATGGTCCCCCATCAGACACCCGTGCCAAAGATTATTATGTCCGGTATCGTGACTACATCAAAAATGTTGCAAGCAGTGAAATTTATTCCACCTGGCCGGAAGCAACCATCCGCGCCAATATCCTTGCTATCCAGTCATTTACCTTAAACCGTGTTTACACCGAATGGTATCGAAATAAGGGAAAAGATTTCACAATCACTTCCTCCACCGCCTACGACCACAAATTTGTTCCGGGGCGCAATATTTTTGAAAGTATATCCGCTATTGTGGATGAAATTTTCAGCGAATATCTTTCAAGACCAAATGTAGAGCAGCCAATTCTGACTCAGTACTGTGATGGAAAAAATGTCAGCTGCCCAAACTGGCTTAGCCAGTGGGGATCCAAGGCACTTGGTGACCAGGGATACACAGCCATCGAAATTCTCCGCAACTACTACGGCGATTCCATTTATATTAATTCCACCGATGAAATCTCCGGTATTCCATCCTCTTATCCCGGCTCGCCGCTCCGTGTGGGCGATTCCGGCGAAAAAGTGCGCCAGATGCAGCGCCAGTTAAATGTTATATCGAACGCCTATCCGCTCATTCCAAAAATTGCAGAGGATGGCGTATTTGGTCCTGCTACAGAAGAAGCGGTTAAAACCTTTCAGCGAATTTTCGGTCTCACGCAGGATGGTATTGTCGGATTCCGCACGTGGTATAAAATTTCCGAAATTTATGTCGGTGTAAGCCGCATTGCCGAATTAGTATAATACGAAGGTTGCACCCCCTTGTTTCTTTCGCTATAATATTATTAATGATTGAAACAGGGGGTTTTTGTATGAAAAAAGACGGCTACTATTCATCCGGTGAGTTTGCCAAAATGGCAGACGTAACACTGCGGACCATCCGCTATTACGACAGACAGAATCTTTTAAAACCCTCTTATGTAAATGAACACGGGGCAAGATTTTATACTGACTCGGATTTTGTGAAACTGCAGCAAATTCTTCTGTTTAAGTTCCTTGGGTTTTCTCTGTCCGAAATCCGCGACATGACATTAAACCACCCGGACCGGCACGTTCTTTTGGACTCTCTTGATATCCAGCTCAAACTGGTAAAAGACCGCAGAGAGCAATTACAGTTGATGGAGCAGACCATCCAGACAACCGCCGACACCATCCGCCAGAAAAAAGAGGTGGACTGGAAACAGATGATGGATTTGATTCATATGACCTCCATGGAAAAAAGTTTAAAAAACCAATATCTGGATGCCTCTAATATTAACGCCAGAATTCATCTGCACGAATTATACAGCACGAATAAAAAGGGCTGGTTTCCTTGGATTTTTGAACAATGCCCTTTTAAAAAGGATATGAGTATTTTAGAAATTGGCTGCGGCGATGGCACTTTCTGGACAACCAACGAGGATAAACTTCCCCGTCGGCTTTCAGTTACCCTTACCGATATTTCAGAGGGAATGCTCCGCGACGCCAGAAGAAATCTCAAATCATGCTCCAACAGAGATTTTACCTATGTTGTGGCAGATGCTGCCCATCTGCCATTTGCTGACAGCCGGTTTGATCTCATACTTGCCAACCATGTGTTATTCTATTTAGACAATCCGATGGATGCACTAAAAGAAATCAAACGCGTCTTAAAACCAAACGGCGTGCTTATTGCCAGCACATACGGCGAACATCATATGGAAGAAGTCACAAGCCTTGCCAGAGGATTTGACGAAAGAATCACCCTATCCGCAGACAATTTATACCTTCATTTTGGAAAGGAAAATGGTGCCGCAATTCTATCTTCCTGCTTTCAAAATGTAACATGGACTAACTATGAAGATTCTCTGTTTGTCACAGAGGCAGCTCCTTTGATTTCTTATATATTATCCTGCCACGGAAACCAGAACCAGTATTTAGCATCGCGTTACCGTGATTTCGCCTCTTATATTGAAAAACAGGTTGCTGGTGGATTCTCAATTACTAAAGATGCCGGTCTGTTTCGTGCCGTAAAAATGGATTCAGACTGCTGATTTATCTATTTTTTTCATTTTTTTCAAAAAAGTTCTTGCAGGTGACGTTACGTCATGTTATATGATATAGATATCAAATAAAACGGAGGTTACTATGAAAGGGATTATTTTAGCAGGAGGTTCCGGCACTCGCCTCTATCCTCTCACAACTGTAACAAGCAAACAGCTTTTACCAATTTATGATAAACCAATGATTTATTACCCACTTTCCGTGCTTATGAACGCCGGCATCCGGGATATTCTCATTATTTCCACGCCACAGGATACACCGCGATTTGAAGAACTCTTAAAGGATGGTTCCTCCTTTGGCATCCATTTATCCTATGCCGTACAGCCAAGTCCGGATGGTCTTGCACAAGCTTTTATCATCGGAGCAGATTTCATTGGCGATGACAGCGTAGCTATGGTTCTCGGTGATAATATTTTTGCCGGACATGGTTTGAAAAAGCGGTTAACGGCAGCCGTAGAAAATGCGGAAACCGGAAAAGGTGCAACCGTATTCGGCTATTATGTAGATGATCCGGAGCGTTTTGGTATTGTGGAATTTGACAAAGATGGAAAAGCTGTTTCGATTGAAGAAAAACCGGAAGTGCCTAAAAGCAATTACTGTGTAACCGGACTTTATTTCTACGATAATAAAGTTGTGGAATACGCAAAAGGTCTAACACCAAGTGCCAGAGGCGAACTTGAAATCACAGACTTAAACCGCATTTATCTAGAAAACAATGCTTTAAATGTGGAATTACTCGGACAGGGCTTTACCTGGCTTGATACCGGAACTCACGAAAGCCTTGTAGATGCAACAAATTTTGTAAAAACCGTAGAAACTCACCAGCACAGAAAAATTGCATGTCTGGAAGAAATTGCATACTTAAACGGCTGGATAAGCAAAGAAGATGTGATGGCGGTCTATGAAGTATTAAAGAAAAATCAATATGGACAGTATTTAAAAGATGTATTAGACGGAAAATATCTTGATGTACTGCGTTAGAGAAAAGGAGAACATTATGACTATTATCGTTACCGGCGGTGCCGGATTTATTGGAAGCAATTTTATTTTTCATATGTTAAAGAAGTACCCGGACTACCGCATCATCTGTTTAGACTGCCTGACTTATGCGGGAAATCTTTCCACACTCGCACCTGTAATGGATAACAAAAATTTTCGATTTGTAAAAGAGGATATTACAAACCGCGAGGGTGTTTATCGATTATTTGAGGAAGAAAAACCAGATATTGTCGTAAACTTTGCCGCAGAAAGCCATGTGGATCGCTCCATTGAAAATCCAGAGGTCTTTTTGGATACAAACATCAAAGGAACTGCCGTTTTAATGGATGCCTGCCGCAAATATGGCATTACCCGATATCATCAGGTTTCCACTGACGAAGTTTACGGTGATTTACCGCTCGACAGACCGGACTTATTTTTCACGGAGGAAACTCCTATTCACACGAGCAGTCCTTACAGTTCCTCAAAAGCAGCCGCGGATCTTTTGGTCTTAGCTTACCACCGCACCTATGATTTGCCGGTTACCATCAGCCGCTGCTCGAACAACTACGGACCTTATCATTTCCCGGAAAAACTGATTCCGCTTATGATTGCTAATGCGTTAAACGACAAACCTCTCCCGGTTTATGGCAAAGGCGAAAATGTCCGTGACTGGCTCTATGTGGAGGACCACTGCAAAGCCATCGATTTGATTATCCACAAAGGAAAAGTCGGTGAGGTTTATAACATTGGCGGTCACAATGAAATGAAAAATATTGACATTGTAAAAATTATATGCAAAGAATTACACAAGCCGGAAAGTCTGATTACCTATGTCACGGACCGCAAAGGACACGACATGCGCTACGCCATCGACCCGACAAAAATACACAACGAACTTGGCTGGCTTCCGGAAACAAAATTTGCCGATGGAATTAAAAAGACCATTCAGTGGTATCTTGATAACAAAGACTGGTGGGAAGAAATTATTTCCGGCGAATACCAGAATTATTATGAAAAAATGTATGGCAATCGATAGGAGGTTTTTCAATGAAAATTCTTGTCACGGGAGTAAAAGGACAGCTTGGCTTTGATGTCGTAAATGAGTTAGAAAAAAGAGGACACACTGCCATCGGCGTTGACATTGAAGAAATGGATATTACCAATAAGGAAAGTGTAAATACTGTAATCCATGGTGCAAACCCGGACGGCGTGATTCACTGCGCTGCCTGGACTGCAGTGGATGCTGCCGAAGAGGAAGAAAACAAAGAAAAAGTCATGGCAGTCAATGCATCCGGCACACGCTATATCGCAGAAGTATGTAAAGATTTAGCCATCCCTATGATGTATATTTCCACCGATTATATCTTTGATGGACAAGGCAAAACGCCATGGACACCGGACCAGCAAAATTACGCACCACTGAATGTATACGGTGCATCAAAACTTGCCGGTGAACAAGCAGTAAAAGAACTCCTCTCCGATTATTTTATTGTCCGCATTGCATGGGTTTTTGGCACTCATGGAAACAATTTCATTAGAACTATGTTGAATGTTGGCAAAACACATGACACACTAACCGTAGTAGACGACCAGATTGGTACGCCAACTTACACCTTTGACTTGGCAAGACTCCTTGTTGATATGATAGAAACCAAAGAATACGGAATTTATCACGCAACAAATGAGGGCGGCTATATCAGCTGGTATGATTTTGCATGCGAAATCTTTCGTCAGGCTGCCGCGCTTGGATATGACTGCTATGATGAAAATCATCTGACTGTAAAACCGGTAACAACCAAAGAATACGGTGTATCGAAAGCAATCCGTCCTTTCAACAGCAGGCTTGACAAAAGCAAACTTACCGCACATGGTTTTGTGCCGCTTCCGGATTGGAAAGATGCACTTAAAAGATACTTAAAACAAACAAATATTTAGGAGGTCTTCTCATGGGACAGATACAAGTAGAAAAAAATGTAGGTGGAATCGAGGGACTCTGTGTCATCACACCAACTGTACACGGTGATGACCGCGGATATTTCATGGAAACCTATAACTTAAATGATATGAAAGAGGCAGGACTTGATTTGGACTTTGTTCAGGATAATCAGTCAAGTTCCGGCAAGGGCGTTCTGCGCGGACTTCATTATCAGAAAAATTTTCCACAGGGAAAACTCGTCCGTGTTATCCGCGGCTCAGTATTTGATGTTGCCGTCGATTTACGAAAAGGCAGTGAAACCTATGGCAAATGGTATGGACTTGAATTATCAGAGGAAAACAAAAAACAGTTTTATATTCCAAAGGGATTTGCCCATGGTTATCTCGTTCTTAGTGAATGGGCTGAATTTTGTTATAAATGCACCGACTTCTATCATCCGGGGGATGATGGCGGACTTGTTTGGAATGATCCTGCAATCGGTATCACATGGCCGGACGTCACAGGAGAATATCCGGGCAATGGCTCTTCTTCCGGTTACCACATGAGTGATGGCACACCGTTAAACATCTTAGAACGCGACGAAAACTGGCCAACACTTGCTAACTTATAAAAACAAAAAAGTAGAAATCTTCTCTGACACAAGAAGATTTCTACTTTTTCTTTATGCAATCTTATAAAATCTATACCAACACTTTTGAAAGAAAATCTTTCAGTCTCGGATTCTTTGGATGATTAAAAAACTCCTCCGGCGTAGCTTCCTCTAAGATTTTTCCATCGTCAATAAAGATTACCCGGTTTGCTACTTCCTTGGCAAATCCCATCTCATGAGTGACAATCACCATTGTCATTCCTTCATCTGCAAGACTCTTCATCAAATCCAAAACTTCACCAACCATCTCCGGGTCCAGTGCACTTGTTGGTTCATCAAACAAAATCACATCCGGATTCATTGCCAGTGAACGTACAATCGCTACACGCTGCTTTTGTCCACCGGATAAGGTAGAAGGATACACATCTGCTTTGTCCTGCATATTGATACGTGCAAGAAGTGCCATCGCCTGCTCGCGAATCTTTTTAACCTCTTCTTTGCGCTTTGCACCGTGCAGTCCCTTGCAGCGGACATGAACCGGCGCCAGCATAATATTTTCTAACACCGTTTTATTATTAAACAGATTAAAATGCTGGAAAACCATACCCATATGGCGTCGATGCACATTAATATCTACATGCGGATCTGCAATATCTACATCATTAAAAATAATCTGCCCACCTGTAGGGTCTTCCATACAGTTTAAGCATCGAAGAAACGTACTTTTTCCTGAACCACTTGGTCCGATGACAACCACGATATCGCCCTTGTTGATGGTAATATCAATTCCGTTTAATACATCATGACTGCCAAAACTTTTTTTCAAATTAATTACGTCTATCACTTTTTCTCAGGCTCCTTTCCATGCATTTGATTCCGAGTGAAATAAGCAACACCAGTGCAATGTAAATCACTGCCATCACCAGATAAGGAACCATAAATTCATAGCTGTTACTGCCAATATAGTTAAATGCCACATAAAGGTCAGCCGCACCAACAAAACTTACAACAGAAGTCTCTTTAATTAAGGCAATAAACTCATTTCCGAGTGTTGGCAAAATATTTTTTACCGCCTGTGGAATCACAATTTTTCGCATTGTCGTTGCAAAACTAAGTCCCATCGCACGTCCGGCTTCCATCTGTCCGCCATCTACGGACAAAATACCGGCACGCATCATTTCTGAAATATAGGCACCACTATTCAAACCAAACACAAGCACAGACACCTGCACACCCGTAAGTTTTACTCCGATAATCGGAAGCAATACATAATAGCACACAAGCAACTGCACTACCATCGGTGTTCCACGGAACAAGCCAACATAAAAAGAACAAAAACCATTCAAAATTCTTGGCAGTATCTTGTATTTTGGCACAACACGTACAGTCGCAATCAAAATACCTATAATAATACCAATCAAAAGACCGGCAATTGCAATAATCAATGTATTCTGCAAGCCTTCTATTACCTTCTGATATCCATTCTGCTCAAAGAAAATTTGCTTAAACGCTTCAATTTTTAATCCAAAATTATCCATATCTACCTCGTAAAAAGCAGGTCCGTATGAATCACGAACCTGCTGACTATTACTGCATTTTGTTAATTGCTTCTGTAATACACTTAGCCGGTGCAGAATCGATGACTACATAATTGATGTTACCATTAATCAAATCCTGTACTGCTAAAGAACCATTTTTATAACCGGTTGTGGTTACTTTGTAACCTTCAAAGCCCCAGCTCTTGTCACCTTCGCAGTAGAACTGACCGGTTGTACCGTTCTGCACACCAATCGTTACACTCTTATCTTTTGTTTTCAAAATCTTTTCAATTGCTGCCTTATCTTTACAGTTATCAAACTCTGTGCTGTCACCTTTGACAATCAGTCTCTGTGCTGCATTATAATAAGGATCCGTAAAGTTTACATATTTCTTTCTGTCTTCTTTAATCGTAAGACCTGTCATGGCAATATCACTCTTATGCTGTCCAACTGACAAGCAGACGGAATCAAATTCCATGTTCTGGATTACCAGTTCTTTGTTCAATTTTTTTGCAAGTGCAGCCGCAATTTCCATATCAATACCATAGTAACTGTCGCCCTTCATGTATTCAAATGGCTCAAAAGAAGCATTCGTTGCAACCAAAAGCTGGTCTTTCGATGTATCAAGTTTCTCGGATTTTACCGGTGTTGGATTTCCGCCACCAAAATATTTGTTACAGATTTCATCAAACGTTCCATTATCTTTAATCTCTTTGATAAAATCATTGACCTGTGTCAAAAGTTCCGGTTTGTTTTTATCTACACCAAACGCATACTCTTCACTAGTCAAGTCTACATCAATCACCTTAACAGCCTGCTGTTTTGTCTGGTTGTCGCTCTTCTTTGCATCATTTCCGCTATCGGAACTGCCACATCCGCATACAGCCACCGCCGTCATAATTACGGTAAGACCCATTGCTATTAACTTTTTCATTGTTCATCCTCCTAACATGTTTTCAATATATTCGTGTTATTATACCATGAATAGGAAAGATTTTCAATGTTTGGAGAAAAGATTTTGCCCAATTTACCAAACAGCATTTTTTTGTTACTCAAATAATTCCCCGTGCTTTCATTTTCTTTATAAAATCATTTTTCAAAATCGGTCCAATTTCCAAACTGCCAAAATTATCCGCTAACAATATGTAGCGGTTAACTGTATCTACTTTTTTCACAAATTTCAAATTTACAATCACGCCACGCTTACATAATACAAAATTATCACTATCTAACTCCTTTAACAGACTGTTACAAGTTTTATACGGAATCTCAATCCGACCCGACGTTGTTACAATCTCTAAACGATGGTTTACACTTTCTACATATACAATTTCCGAAACGGCAATCATTTCTAACATTCCTTCTGTCCGAAACATCAGTGACCGGTCCTTTTCCTGTACCGTTTCATAGCGAATTGCCTCTTGAATTGTTTGCTTTACTTTTTCAAAATCAAACGGTTTTTCGATAAATTGGTAACAGTGAACAGACGAATACATACACATTTTCGGATCATACATGGAAGTAATGATAAGAATTGGCGTAAACAAATATTTATCAACTTTTCTTATATTCTGAGCAAATTCCCCACCGGATACATCATCGTGCTGTTGTGGATGTAAAATAATATCTACCAAAAACAAGTCAATTGTTCTCTTCATTGCAATATCATACGCCGTCTTTTCATCTGCAGCCTCATAAATTACGGCATCCGAATGCACTTCCTTTACCAGACCGGCAAGCACCTTTCTGGTCTCACTTTTGTCTTCTAAAATCAGTACCTCTTTCATTTTCATCCTCTCCTTTGTTTCGTCTTTTGGTATTTTGTTTATGAAATCACCTAGTTCGGTAAATATATCCGTTTCGTCTTAAGTTTGCCCTTATACTATTCGCGAGGGGGCGAAGCAATGAAAATACATGACTACTTAAAAAATAATTACGGTTATTCTGATTTTCAAATCGGACAAATACGCTATACGATAATTAGTATTCTTTCAGACGTAAGTAAACTTATCATAATGGGTATTTTCTTTATTCTGACCGATTACTTTTTTCAATATCTGGCAGCCATTGCTACTTTACTTGTACTTCGGACATGTACCGGTGGACTGCATTTTAAGCATTACTTCAGTTGTTTGGCATTGTCTTTTTTTCTTTTATATATAGGCATATGCCAACTCCCAAAAATATTGCTTCCCCGTCCCCTCTACTTTGTCCTGCTTTTACTATGTATACTCATCAATTATTTGTTTGCACCAATTGTCTCTTCGTACCGTCCTATTCCAAACGGTATTCAGATACGAAAAGCCAAACGTCAGGCTTTTCACATCATTACCATCTACGCGCTTATCATGTACATCGTTCCGCCAAACCAGTATATCATCACTGGTTTTTGGATAATTATGCTGCAATCTTTTCAACTGCTTGCAGCAAAAATTGTGAGAAAGGAGGTGCCTCATGAAGCGTCTATCGAAATCATGGATATTTAAGGCTTGTAATTTTTGCATTGCCTTTGCAGGAATCCTTCATTGGACAAAGATGAGTTTGTTATTATTCGGAGAACAACCATATCCTACCGAAAACGAAAAGTAATTCATTCTTGCCATTCATTTTAGTCAGAGAGCAGCTATTATGTTCTCTGACTTTTATCTATTGTGAAATCAAACACAATCCGGGTATTCTCATTCTCCTCACAATATATTCTTAAATCACACTCATACTCCATCAAAATATCCTTTGCCTTAGATAATCCGATTCCTCTGTTTTGTGCCTTTGTTGAATATCCCATTCCCATAAGTTGTATGAGCTCCTCCTGCTTATAATAGCGCGAATTATTCTTTACTGCTACATGTATTATATCTGTCATTTCCCGCATCTCTACCCAGATATTTTTCAAATCATAATCTTGTACGGCTTCAATTGCATTATCTAAAAGAATGCCTAAAACTTCAATCAGTTTATAATCTGGTATTTTACATTGTAATTCATCTACCTTAATGTCGTATGTTATCCGACATCCCTTAGACTCGGCTTCTATAAATTTAGAATACAAAAATGCAATAACTATTGGAGAATTACTAGAAAGTAATCGTGCATATCGATTTTCCTCCATAATTTCATCACAATATTTTTTCTGTAAGGCCACCAATGTATCATAATCCTTTGCCATCAAATGATGACTATAGATTGCTGTTATATGATTATGAAAATCATGTTGTTTTTTTCTCATTGAATCAAGCAATTGCGTATATACACCATCGTAAGTTTTATGTATTTCATATTCCCTTTCTTTCGATAGTTTTTCATATTTCTCCTGTTGCCATCGAACAATTAGCACAGCAATTAAAAGTGTCCATATGCCAAAAATGATGTAGTCTGTCACCCTAAGATACTCTTCCATTTTATAAATAACTAACAAATAAACTGCACCTACAAGACACAATATTGTTGCCACGTAAATCCACCGATCATAATTCAAAATTATATTTGATATTTTATAAAGTAAACCCTTCTTACCAAGAATAAGCATCAATATAATCATGAAAACATTTACACTAATAACCAATAAATCAATTGACAGATATCCTTCCAGTATAAACGCCGGAATCGAACATACAACTTGTGAAAACACTCCAATAATGATAAAAAGCACTAAATTCACATTTGCTTTTCGTATCGAACACTTAAATTTCAGTAATTCATATATGTAAATTCCCACATACCCAAATAAAGCCATCCCCTTGGACAGCCCAAAATAATTTGCCGATTCAATTAAAGTAACCTCTACTACCATAAAAACCGCATCATAGATGCTAAAATAATACCTCTTTCCAAATAAATAATTCACACAAATAAGTGTAGCCGCCATTTCCAATATGGTATTTATCGCCGTCAGCATAACCTATCTCATCATCCCTTCAACACTTTTTCCAGCATATCCGTATACCACCGAATCTTGCTAATTGCATTTTCCGGTGTCAATTGTTCTTTATCCATGCACTCCATATTCAAACATATCGGGTCTGTTGTCAAACCATAAATAAAATTCATATCACAATGTAACTGGTTTGCCAGTATATAGGCATATGCGCTGGATAACCCTGTCTCACCACGTTCAATACGATATACTCCATCTTCTGAAATGTGAAAGATATGTGCCAAATCCTTGCGGCTAATCCCCTGTGATTCACGAAACTTTTTCACATTCGCCCCAATAATCTCGTCTTCACGGCTGATATCACTCATAAATATGCTCCTTTGCTCTTTTCTTAAATGATAGCAATAAATCGCATATATCTGTTCGGTATTATCCACCATTTTATCGGTGTTTATTCCCGTTTCAGTCATATTTCTGTGATAATAGATAAAACCAAGCGAATTCTAAAATAATAGCTGCCCCTTTACGAGGCAGCTATTATTACACTTTCTCTCCCTTCGGATACACATCATTGCAATCCCAGCGTGGCAGAGCAAAGCGGTTATCAACGCCTAATTGTACTCCCCTTGCTTCAACGGAAACACCCAGGCCACAGCCCTTTTGTTTCACATAAGAAATCACTTCCTCACTGTAATTTCCATATGGATAATTCATAACAAAACAATTCCTGTCAATAAGTTCATCCATCGCTTCTAGTGCCATATCTATATCTTTTTGCATCTGCTCTTTCGGAAGTTTGGCAAGCCAGTAATGGTCATAACCATGAATTCCAAAGAACATGCCATTTTTCTTCATTTCTTTCATCTGTGAAAAATTCATATACAATTTCTCTGCAAAAGTGCTCTCCTCACATCCCACATATTTTTGAAACAGGTGCTTTGCGATTTCCGTCCGGATTTCTTCAGGCAGAGCATTTTGCAATAGCCGCTTTACAAAAATAACCTCACCCGGATCCCAGCGATTAGCAACCGCAAGATTTTGATATAATTCCTCATTGGACAAAAGAGTTACACCCTGATTTCGATAAAAATCCATCTCTTCAAAACAATCGGCTACCAGCTGGTTCACTGCCAAGCTCCCCTTCAACTCCACAGCCGCCAGAATAAAATGAATCCGGTTTACCGTCAATAATTTGTTTTCCTTCCATGCCATTGTATTTGGAAAGAAGACTCCCTGCACTCCGACCTTTTTCAAAATCGGATAAACAACCTCATAATGATCAATATACCCATCATCAAACGTCAGAACAAACCCATTTTCCGAAATGTCTGAAAAATCATTTTTCTGATATGCTGCAAGAATCTCATCCATACGCACCGGTGTATAATGCTCCAAAAGATATGCAAGCTGTTTCTCAAACAATTCTTTGTCAAGTCCCTTAATGGTCGGATACTCACTGTTTTTTAAATCACGCACGTAATGATACATAATAAAATGTACTGTTTTTTCCACTTTAATTGCCTCCTATCCAAGTAAGTCATTCATGTCAAATTCTTTCATGGTACTTTCTCCTTTACGGATATCCGCAAGTTTTTCCAGTTTTTTATTTTGCAAAAATTTTTCTGTATTATATAAAACAAGCACATCCGTAATATCCGAATTTGACGACAAAAGATTTCCCATTGCCATTTTCCCGTAACGATAATCAATCATAATTATCTTATCAAAATGTTCCGTCAAAAATGGAACAAAGCAGTTAGCGAATGAATCTTTTACCAAAAGAAGCGTTTTACCCGTATGGGCTTTCGTCGTAATTTCCACTTGAAACGAATTTTTCTTCATAAAATACTGATAACGATTAAACCCTTTTTTCGCCTCATTGGGGAAATATAAAGAAGAATAGGTTTTCTCTTCATCATCAAACACTACTTTTGTTTTCACCGGATTTTTGCTTTCAAATTTTTCCACCACATCCGCCACGCCACCGGCATGAATCTTATTATAGGTAGTCCCATAAAAATCATCAAATACAGATACGCGCTTGAAATCGGATAAATCTTTTGCTTTCCGTCCGGTTTGAAGTGCCCATGCACGATATGCATAATAAGCCCCAAGACTTGTCCAATGATGATCCGTCCGATAGTAAATATATTCCTCATTATGCGACTGCATCGTTTTCGTTAAATCGTATATCAAGTTAGGCTCATCAACTTTTGTCTGCAAATCCCGAATCATAGACTGCCAGTCTATCGTGTCTGCGTAAGCCGGCAAAACATTTGTAAGCGCTGTCGTTTTCGATGGAACAAACATTGCCCTCACATGCTTCCTGCCATATCTTTTTTCCGTTTCATTGAGAAACGTTGTCAGATATGTTTCATTTTCCTTTATCTGCCCTGAATCAAAATCCGCCTTTTCGTATTTTTCAAGCAGGTAATTATTTTTCCCAAGATAAACGCCATTAAAGTCTTTTTTTCCAAGGGCAATCTGCTCTCGCACCGCCAAATCCACCCATTTGTCACGGAAAAAAAACTGGTCACTTAAATATGTATCATATTCCTTTTGATATTCTCCCGATAAAATACGCTTTGCCGTGATTTTTGGTTTCTTAGCCAGTTCACGATTCTCCACATCCGAAAACTCCCGGTCCGGCAGAACAAAAGAAACCACCGTACCACCAAAAAGCATGACACAAAAAACAATGAGCATTGCCAGTTTCATTTTTCTCATCCACCACACCTCCTAAAATCGAAAATATAAAAACGGATTATACGAAGAATTGACTAACAGCGCAACACTCAGTATAAAAACAACAACGACAAACAACGTACCACACACTTCTCGACGCATGGTCTTCTCCGGCAAAAAGAATCGGTTTATACAGGTGCGAAGCAGCGAAACCGAACCAATAATGGCAATCACAAGTAAAATCAGGTAAGAGGAAAGCAGATACATTGCCTCTCGATTAACAAAATTTCCACTGATGCCAAATAATGTTTTGAAATAATTTGTTCCATCTGCCATATCCTGCCACGAAAAAATTCCCCAGCCAAGAATCACAAAAAACATCGTATATAAATGCATGAAAAAAGATGGCAGACGGCTAAATACCGGCTTCCACAACAATTTTTCAATCATAAGAAGAATTCCGTAGTAAATTCCCCATACAACAAAGTTTCCATAAGCCCCATGCCACAATCCGGTCAAAAGCCATACAATAGAAATATTTAAAATTTGTCTGCCAAATCCCTTTCGATTGCCACCTAACGGGATATAAACATATTCCTTAAACCATGTACCAAGAGAAATGTGCCATCTGCGCCAAAACTCTGTAATACTTCTCGATTCATACGGATGCTTAAAGTTTTCAGGAAAAGAAAATCCAAACATCGAGCCAAGTCCGATTGCCATATCTGAATAACCGGAGAAATCAAAATATATTTGTAACGTAAATGCAATCACACCAAGCCATGCAGAAACCGTTGTCAAATCCGCCGCCCCCATGCCGGCAATTTCACGAAAGAGATCGCCAATCGGATTGGCAATCAACACTTTTTTCCCGAGACCTATCATAAATCGAACAATTCCCTTACTAAATAAATCAATTGTTTCTTTCCGTTTTACCATCTGTTCTTCCACTGTCTGATAGCGGATAATCGGTCCGGCAATCAATTGTGGGAACAACGCAACATAGGTTCCAAACGTCACAAAGTTTTTCTGCACCTTCACTTCTTTCCGGTACACATCAATCACATAGGACATCGTCTGAAAAGTGTAAAAAGAAATACCAATCGGCAGAGGAAGATTTAACTGCGGCATTTCTACACCTGCCATATATCCGGCCATCCGCAAAAAAAAGTCCGCATACTTAAAGAACCCTAACAAAAGCAGACTGACTACGCAGGCAATTGTTAAGGAACAAATCTGTCCTCGTTTATTTTCTCTTTTCTGATAATAAGAAAGACGAAGTCCGGCGCAATATGCTACAAGTATAGAGAACAGAATCAAGACAATATAAACCGGCTCTCCCCATGCATAGAAAACCAAACTGCCCCCAAAAAGAACCGCATTGCGGAATCTCCTTGGGGTGCAGTAATAAACAACTAACATAATCGGCAAAAACCGAAACAAAAACAATAAACTACTAAATACCATGAGGCAGCCTCTCCTACAATTTCTTCTTCAATGCCGCCTGTCCTTTTTTGTTGACAGCTTTTGACGGAGACATTGCAATATACCAGACAAAAGTTCCTTTTTTCCCATAAATTGCATTCTTAAATACTTTCTGCTCAGTTTTAGAATAATCACTTAAATAATCACTCTTGCTATTTGCCTTCTGGTACTTTTTCAAAGCATTATATAATTTTTTCGCACCTTTTCCATTTTTTGCTTCCATCACACAAAGGCTGTACGCCTCTTTTGAATCACATACATACTGAATCGTTTTCACCTGGCTGCGAACTGAGTGAGTAAGCGCTCCAAAATCCAGTGCAGCCGCCGAAGAATATTTCAATTTCTTTGCACCACCGGTTGCTTTTAACGCATACCCGCAAAGTGTCTTGCAACTTTCCTTTTTCTTTGCCGCCTGTCCCATCTGTGGAAACAGACTGATACACATAATTACCATGCATACAACCGCTGCTATTCTCATGCCGTATTTTTTCATCTTTATTTTCCTCCTCGACCATCTCTCTGTCTATCATATTTTGCCAGTATCTTTCCGAACTTAGCATATGCCGGCGGTTTCCAATGATATCCGTCTCCTGTTGCATAAGCCGCCTTCAAATACCCTTTTGAATCTTTCAAAAAATCGGTATAATCCAAATAGGTAACGCTCATCTTCTTCGCCAGTTTCTTTAACTTTCGATTAAAGACCGGTCGCTGCCAGAATCCCGGATGTCTTGCTTTTTCTGCACGCGTCACCGGTGAAATTGCACACACAATAATATCCGTATCCGGACAAGACTGCTTAATTGCCTCTAACATGTCACGGTACTCACTTAACATATTACTAATCTTCTGATAATGAATCTCGTTCATACCAAGCATCATATACACGCGGTATGGTTTGGCAGCAATCAGCTTCTGAAGTCCGGTTCTTCCATGAAACACTCTCTTTGTATGGAATGTCACCGTATTCAGTCCCCGGTATGCAATCGTCCTCTTTTTACCACCAATCGGCATATGGGCGAAACCACCTTCGTATGTCAAGCCTTCCGTAATCGAATCGCCGGCAAACACTGTTGTCCTCACATACGTTTTCATCTTCTTAGAAACAACTTTAGAAGGATTGCTATCGGTCTCCGACAGCTGCTTTTTCTCTCCTGCCGTTATGTAAAAATAATATTTCTTTTTGTTTTTCAGTTTTTTCACAAGGCAGACATTGTTTTTTGTTGAAAGCTTCTTTCGATATTTTCCATCTTTCTTTGTTGAAACAAAAACATGATAATACTTTGTCTTCTTTTGTTTCTTCCATGTCAGCTTTACACTATGGGTAGAAAAACGAACTACCTTTACTTTTTTTACACAAGGTAATTTCTTTACCGGTACGGCCGGTGTTGCCGGAATTTCAGTCGGCACCGGTGTACTCGTTGCCCCTGCGTCCGGTGTCACCTCAGGCAATGCTGTCGCCATCTCCTGTCCCTTCACCATCGTAGCACTCGGCAATGACCGAAATGGCACAAGGCTAACAATAGCTGCTGCTGCGCATACCGTCAAAACAACTCGTTTCTTTTGATTCATCGTTTAAACTCTTCTTTCTGTTTTTTTTCACATCCGTATGTATTATACGCTTATCTATTATACTAGTCAATTATTGTTGATTTTTCCAAATTTTAACCATCTGGTTTTAAATGGCACTATGCCAACCGCTAATAAATTTTCTATACATTCCAACCATTTTCTCTAATTATTTTCCAAATTTCTTCTTCCGATTCTTCACACTCGTCAGCAATTTGTGAAATTGACTTTCCTTTATTTAATTTCTTCTGAATTTGTACACGCAGACCTTGACCAATTCCTAATTCGATTCCCTGCTCAATCCCTTGCTCGATTCCCTTTGTAATCCCTTCTTTCAATCCTTGCTCACGCCCCTGTTCATACTTCTCATCCATCTTCATTTCCAGCGTCATATAATCATCCCTCCATTCCGTATCTCGCCGGATTTCCAGCACGCGCTGTTCCAGCCGCTCCGTAAACCCATCCGTCGGAGTCTTTGTTTTCAGGTAATCAAGAAGATGCGCAAGTTCCTTCGGCACACCTTCTCTGCTTCCGTTTATGTTAATAAAAATCGTTTCCCTTTTATCCTGCAAATGAATCTCTGTATCCTCACGGCAAATCGATTCAAATGTGTATACACTTCGGTTCTTAGCAAACAGATCGAAATTACACACAAAAATAACAATCGAATACTTTAGGTTGCCATACTTCTCTCCTGCGGCAATCTGGTAACTGTCCATCTCACTGTGGTAATACC